>Ga0265299_10000738_pt1 | contig 39821 bp, 20 predicted proteins | sample AusTroGonzalo_MG_4_FD_193485 | JGI IMG/M metagenome (GOLD analysis project Ga0265299, IMG submission 193485) | Bovine rumen microbial communities from tropical cattle in Woodstock, Queensland, Australia - Gonzalo_02 | ecosystem: Host-associated > Mammals > Digestive system > Stomach > Rumen ...
GGAGGCGTCCATGGAGAATCCGCCAGCTCCGTCGCATGAGACGGGTGTGATGGTGATAGTTGAGCCGGCTTGGGGGCCGAAGTAGAAGTAGATGGGGGAGTAGGTGGTGTCGCTCCAGGGGCCGGCATGACCCTCGCAGCAGATGGCGCGCGAGCGGGACATCCAAGTGCCTTTCGAGGTTATGGGGATATAGACGTCTTGGCCGGTGGTGGAGGTGATGGTCTGCCACTCGCTGTCGGTGGTGAGCTTATACTGTATCTCGTAGCTCGACACGGAGTTGGATTGTTCGTATGGGGTCGAGCAGTTGTACTGCTGCGAGAAGTAGAAGGTGTCGGGGTTGTTTGGATCTCTAAACATGAATTTGTTTACCAGCGGATCTACATTCCAGCCGCTGTAGTCGGTTATGGAGATGTCGCAGGCATTGCCGTCGAGCACGACCATCGTGGTGTCGTAGGGGGTGGGGAAATAGCCGTAGGTCGGAATGTTGACGAAGGCGCGTATGGTGTAGGTGCCAGCTGCGGTTATGCCGTCGAAATAGACGTAGCCGTTCGAGGCTACAACGGGACCGGCTATGGTGTCGTTATTGGAATCCAAGAGATAATAGAAAGGGGCCGCGTTGTCTAAGGTCATCGGGCTAACCCTGATGGAGCCGGTGTTGTTGCCACAGATGCCTGTGACGATGGGGGTGGTCCAGTTGCCGTCGGTGTAGAAATAGACGGGGCGGGTGAGGGTGTCGCTCCAGGGGCCTTGGCCAGAGCCGTCGCAGCAGATGACGCGAGAGCGAGCCTGCCAGGTGCCTTTGGCGGTGATGGGAACCTCTATAATGTTGTCATATCCGTCGTAGTATTTGGTTATTGACAGCCACTCGTTGTCCTCCACCCGTTTGTATTGCACTTCAATCTGGATGCTGGTAGACAAGTCGCCATCCCAGTCGCCGGTGATGTAGGCGTGGTAATCAAAAAAGAATTGCTGATCGTTTGGATCGTAGGCGTAGTCGTTGATTGACCAGGAGTTGCGGCCGTAGTCGGTGGTCATAAGGCAGGCGGTGCCGACGGAGATGGTGGTGTCGACCTGACTGCTGTTGGTGGGGTAGACGAGGGAGATGGTGTGCTCACCAACGACGTCGAGTTCGAGTGTGACTTCGGAGCCGTAGCCGGCGGGGTCGCCGGAAATGTATTGGTCGTCAAGATAGACTTCGATATCTTCGCCGGTGCCGCAGTCGAGGGAGGAGCCGACGATGATGGAGTAGGTGTCGCCACCGTCGCATGGAGGAATGATGTTGATGTAGTCGAATACGGGGGAGGCGTTTTCGGGGGAGCAGGTTATGTTGAATACCCACGAGGCGGAAGTTAACCAATAGCATTCTTGTCCGTTGCTGAAAGGTAGCATCTTGACATAATACTGACCTTTGTCGAGAGGGCCGAGCTGTATGAACCAGTCGTCGTCGCGGAAGGCGGTGACGGTGTCTTTCCATTCGGATCCAGTCGTAATCAGGAGTTGGATGCTGTCGGGCTCGACGTTTGCGCCGATATAGTTTATCGTGATGCCTTCGTAGATTTCAAGGTTGTTGCCGTCCTCGAAAGTTACATCAAAGTCGGACTCGGTGTAGTTGCACTGGGCCTGAGCTGCGCTCACTCCGGCGAGGGAGATGAGCAGGGCGGCCATGAGGTAACGGGCTCTCCGGGTCAGCTTCGTTCCGAGATGTTGGTTTTTGGTTTCGACGGCTCTTTCCACATTACCTTTCATCGCAGAAAAGGGTATAGTTTGTTCCATATATAGGGTGTGTTTTTTACGAATGTGTTATAATATATATACATACGCTTCCGCAGAGCGTACATAATTAAGTAACAAAAGTATGTTAAAAATTTCAAAAAAACAAGAAAACCACGAGAAAAATTTTGAACATAAGCAACATACCCTCTCCAGCCCTCCATCTGTTTCGACCTCAACCACTCCCAGAATCTAGTAAATCCGGTCTCTCTACCCTCCCGTAAATCCAGTTCCTCTATCAACGATATTCCCCCCCCCCTCCACCAAATAAAAACTAGGAGAAGACTAGGAAAAAAGTAAACTCAGTGTAGGAACAGTATAGGGTTAGTGTAGGGTTAGTATAAAATAAAAGTAGGACAAAAGTAAAAGAAAAGTAAAACAAAAGTAGTCGAAAAGTAGTCGAAAAGTAGTCGAAAAGTAGTCGAAAAGTAGTCGAAAAGTATGCGACAGCCATAGTCCATTTTCCGCCCAAATGAGATGTCCCAAAACGTCCAGCGACGACCTTATAAACCAGCCGTCGGCAATCCCGAAAACCAACCAACGACAACTCTCCAACAAGGGATTTTTTTTGGTCGCCTTAGGCATAAAAAATCAGTGTACACATTGCTCGACAATGTGTACACTGACAAACCACGTAAGTTCTATCTTTATAGTATGTTAGGGCGTTTGATAAGATGTCATCCGTTCCCCGAAAAACACCTCCAATCCACTAACAAATTAACGCACTAACACATTAACGCATTAACGTTTCATCACCCTCCGTGTGGTCTCGCCCTCCGAAGTCTGCACATACAGCGTGTAGATGCCGGCGGGCAGGTCGGATATGTCGATGCGGTTGGTGTTGTCGAATGTGGCAACCGTGCGTCCCACCATGTCCATCACGGAGATGCGACTGACGTCTATTGCATCGACGGTCACCAGGCCCGAGGTCGGGTTCGGGTAGACTTTCACCTGCAGCTCACCCTCTTTCCCGTCGATGCCGAGGTAGATGGTCAGGTGCAGCACTTCGGTGCTGTCGCAACCGTAGCGGTTGTATCCCGTGAGCAGCTCATATACGCCCGAGGTGGTGTAAACCGAGTCGTGCCAGTAGTATTCGCCGGCCACGGAGTCGAAGAACTCGTTCCGGGAAACGGGGAACACGGTCAGGCGCAGGTAGAATACGCTGTCGCAGTAGTTCTCGATCACGCCGTAGGCCACATCCTCGTAGTCGCCGCTGAAGAGCTCGTCGGAGTAGTCATGACCGCGCCATACGAAGGAGCTGCCCTCGCACATGGCGGTGTCGGTGAACACTATGACGTCCTCGCAGAGAGGAACCCATGTGGCGTAATAGCTGACAGAGTTTTCCAGATATATGGTGTCGCCCGGAAGGACTTTCAAGGTGTCCATCTGGTTGCTCCATCCGTCGAAGACGAACCCTTCGTTCACATATTCGCATTCCGGCACCAGGAGGGGCTTCAAGACGCAGGCCGCGACCTCGTCCATCCAGCCGTCGCCGAAGTCGGAGAGGAACTGAACGTAGATGTGGTCCTCCATAGTCAGGTCGAGCACGGCCACCGAGTCGCATCCGTACATGCTGGCGGCCGGGAAGAGATATGTTATCTCGGCCATTTCGCCCGGGAAGTCGCTGAAGTAGGTGTTGCCGTCAATCCAGACGAGGCTGTCGCAAGCCGTCTGGGAGTCCATGCCGTAGGAGGTGTAGTGCATCGTCAGGTGCAGTGTCACCACCGAGTCGCAGCCGTCGGAGGTGTATCCCACATAGTCGTGGTCGCCGCCCTCGGTCAGCTGCATGTCGTTCCAAACAAACAAGTCGCACGCCGTGGCGCTGTCCTCGCCGTGGTAACTGTGGTTCACCGTCAGGCTTATGTGGGTGATGAACGGGCATCCGTTGTCGGAGATGGCTCCAATGGAGGGCAGGTCGGTCGATTCGGTGTATGTCACGTTGTCGAAGACGTAGCTGTCGCAGGCCGTCTCGACCACATAGTCGTGGATGCTGTAGTTCACCGTCAGGTTGAGGTAGGCTGTCGAGTCGCAGCCGTACTGGTTGCCGCCGGCCATGAAGAAGCTCTGAGTCGTGTCGGGCGTCTCGGTGAAGAACATGCCGTTCCACCACACCGAGTCGCAGGCCAGCATCGTGGTGTCGCTCGTGGTCGGGTAGTTGACCGTGAGCAGGAGGTGATACACCGAGTCGCAGAGCACATCGACCACGCCGGCCACGGTGTCGGCGTATTCCGCCTGTGCCGAGGTCACGGTGTAGCCGCGCCAAGTGATGGTGTCGCCGTCGCAAATCGTGGCATAGCTCACCGTATCCACGTTGCTGCACAGCGTGCGCCACACGGTGTTGAAGGTCAGGCTCTCCGTCATCAGCACGGTGTCGCCTGGCTGCACTGTGTCGCCCGTCGCCTGGTTGTACCAGCCGATGAACTCGTGCATGTCATACTCGTATTCGTTTTCGGGTATTACCAGTGCTGGATTCAGTACGCACTCGTCTATGCTGTCCGTATAGAAGCTTGTGTCGGCCAGTTCTACGAGGAATCTCGCCGTGTAGCTGTCCGCAAGTACCAGATGCAGCGTCACCACCGAGTCGCACCCTGCCGCGTTGCCGTTGCTATAGGTGTATGTCGGCGACTCTGCCACCACCCTGGCCGAATACGTGTTGCCGTCAATCCAGGTCACGCTGTCGCAGGTCGTCACTGTGTCGGTGGCGCTGTTGCTGTAGTTCACAGTCAGATACAGTGTTGCCGTCGAGTCGCATCCGGCAGCGTTTATCAGGTTGCTCGTGTAGGTGCCAGAGGTGCTGTAGTTCGAGTTGTTCCATGCGTAGCTGTCGCACGCCGTCACCGTGTCGTTGCTTGCCGTACTCGGGTTGACGGTCAGGTTGAGCATGACTATAGAGTCGCAGCCCGCCATGTTCTGCACTGTGTCGAAGTAGTAGCCGCTTGTCGTATAGCTCTGTCCGGTCATCATCCATATATAGATGTCGCACGACGTCTGCGTCACCGTGTCACGGTTGCTGTAGTTGATGGTCAGGTTCAGCGTCACCGTCGAGTCGCACCCGTACTGGTTCTGCAACACGAATGTCGGCATGGCGTCGGCAGGTGTCTCGGTGTAGGTCACAGTGTCAATCCAGGTGTAGCTGTCGCAAGCCGTCACCGTGTCAATGCCAGTCGAAACATCATGTACGTTGATGTAGTATGCAGCTCCAAACGAACCGGCGCAGTAGTCTATACCGACACTTCTGAGCGAGAAGTTGATGATGGTTGTGCCGATGGAGTCAATGGGGGGAGTATAGAGGCTGTCGGTGCTCAATGTCGAATAGTTGATGTTGTCACACCAAGCTATAGAATAATTTCCGTTACCGCCGGAGGGGATTACTGACAGCTCGTTGGCGGTGCCGTTAATACATACGTGTTGTTGCTGGTCAAGATCGCTAGGTCTGCTCCAGCTGACATCCGGATATGCCGTCAGCCTTAAAGCATGGAGAGTAGTGTCGGTACAGCCGTAGTTGTCGCTCACCGCTACGGTATATATTAAGGTGCCTGTTGTGTTGAGCGGCGAGGTGATGGTGTAGGTCGATTCGGTTGCTGCGTCGATGGCTACGTCGTTCCTGTACCATTGGTAGGTCAGTGTCAGTGTTGTGTCCGTTGTGGTGTCAATCACCGTGAGGGACCTATTCCAGTTTACTGCTCCATAGCACGCTGTCAGGGCTGTGGTGTCGTCAATCGATACGATTGCGCCGTTGTGTACCGTGATGGCTGCCACCATTACGGTTGTGTCGCTGCCGCAGAGACTGTCATATACTCGCACGCTATAGTTCGTGGTGCCGACTTCGGTGGTCGAGGGCACGAAGTCTCTGCCCATGTCGGCTATGTCGCCGTTCTGCATCCACTGGTATGCGAATCTTCCGCTTCCGCCGTTGACGTTCACCCTCAGTGTGTCCGCCTGCCCGCCGTAGCAGTAGTCGGTGTCCTGGTTGTCCACCGTCACCGCCATCGGGCTATATACTGTCAGCACTCCAGCAAGCACCGAGTCGCTGGCACAGCCATAATTGCTTCTCAACACAAGGTAGTAATCAAACACTCCGGCACTGTCGGAGCTTGGCATGAATTCGTTCACCATATCGCGATAGACCTCAGTTCCGTTGAGATACCAGTCGTAGTCCATCTCGCCAACGCCTTCGTATTCGACGCCGAAGGTGCCGGCTTCAGCTCCCAGGCAGGCATAGAGGCTATCCACGCTGCTAAGAATCCTTATCGAATCCATAACGGTTATGTATCCAAGCGAGACGATGGTGTCGCTACCGCAGTTGAGGTCTGTCACCTTCACTCGGTATTCAACCTCGCCTGCCAAGTTGGTCGCAGGTACATACCAGTTGTTCGTGGCACCGGCCAGAGTGTCGATAACTTCGACAGTCTCGCCCGTCACGGCATACCACTGGTATTCGTAGTCACCGCTACCGATTATCTGGCCTTCAAGTGTCAATGTGTCGACGTCGGAATTGAGACAGTAGATATTGCTTTGTTCCTCCGCGTTCACCTCAAACTGGTCGTGTACAGTAATGGTAACAACGTGTGCCGAATCGCTGCCACACCCTATGTTGTCTCTAACTCTCACACTGAGGTCGTAGGTGCCGCCGGGGATAGGATTGTCTGGATTGTCTGCACTGTATGTTGGGGTAGTAGGCTCGGTATTGGTATTATAGGTGTCAGCTTCGCCATCGATATACCAATAGTATTCTTTTCCGTATGAACCGCCTATGCTATCCAGATTTACAATAATACCAATACTATTGCCGTAGCATATTGTGGAGTCTTCTGTCCCCTGGAATACAGAAGGTCTGATTCTAATGGAATCCACCACGCTCATCCCGTACCAATACACATCCCATTCATCTGCTGGGCACACTCTATCCGTCACTATCACATGGTAATAGTGGAATTCGTCGCGCGTGAATACGCTGTCGGCAATGGGCTGGTAAGTGTTCTGGGTTGCTCCCGCTAAGGTGTCGATACTTATGGTGTCGCCGACGCCATTGATTACATCGACATACCACTGGTAGGTGAAGTCGCCACTGCCTCCGTTTAGCTCAACGGTCAGAGGTGTCACCTCTGAGTTCACACATACATAGTCTGAGACAATGCCATGTTCAACAGGTGTGAAATTTCCATACACTGTGATGTTCGCCACCGTTATCGTAGTGTCATATCCGCATTCGTTGTCGGTTACTTCTACGTCGTAGAGTGTGGTGCCTGCTTCGTCGGTTGAGGGCTTGTATTTCGCCGTCGTACCTAATACAGTTTCATAATAATCGTGTACGAACCAGCGGTAGTTGTAGTTGCCGCTTCCGCCACTGACGTTCAACCTCAGCGTGTCTGCCGGAACGCCGTAGCAGTAGGCTGTGTCATGGTTGTCAGCCGTTACCGCCATCGGGCTATGCACCGTCAACACTCCGATGGTTGCCGTGTCACTCATACAGCCCATATCGTCTATGGCTATGGCTCTGTAGGTGAAGGTGCCTGCGGCCGAACCGACGGGCGTATAGATGCCGCTTGTCTCTCCATCTATCTCAACTCCGTTTTTGAACCATTTGTAGGTGTATTCGTAGTCGTTGCCACCGCTGGTGAGGTCGGTAAGATCATACATATTACCCTCAGTTCCGAGGCAGATGGCAAGGCTGTCTGCTGTACTTTGCATCACCACCGGCTCCATCACATAGATTCTTGCCACATCGCGTTCGCTGCGGCATGCTCCCGAGGTGATGGTAACGCGATAGTAGTAGTCTGCCGCTGAGTCGGTGGTCGGTGTGTAGCTGTTGCTTGTGACCGAGAGGGTGTCTGACGGCATCATGTCGTCGTGGTTGGCAACCACCCACAGATATGTGTACTCGCCGTTTCCGCCGTTCGGTGACAGGGTTATTGGTGCCGCCTGCGCTCCAAAGCAATAGGTGGTATCGAATTGCGTCGCTAGATTTATAGCTTCCTGCACCGTGAGGGAGAATGTGAACGCTTTGTTGCCGCAGTCGCCATGCACGGTCACCATGTAGTCGGTTGCAGATAGTGGTGCTGTGGGCGTTCCTTTGATTGTGTCGTGGCCAGTGCCGTGCGTCGTAATTGTTAGACCTTCAGGCAGATCCGGTGATATGCTCAATGTGCCGTTGCTATACTCAATAGGTATTTCCGTGATGGCTGTGCCAAGGCAGATTTCTTGTGTCTGGTTAGTCACAGGGGCGGTCAACTTCACCGTGTCTTTTACTGTCAAAATGAAGCTGAACATATGGCTGCCACCGCAGCTGTTACTTATCGTCACCGTGTAGGCTCCTGAATAATCAGCATTAATTGTACCCATGATGGTGTCTTTGCCATCGTGGTGATGCGTCAGCGTCAGACCATTGGGCAGACCGTCCACGCTAATTGTGTCGCCGTTCTCGTATTCAATCGGTATGGGCGTGATGTCAGAGCCGAGGCATACTTCCTGAGACGCGTCAGCCGTCGGTGCAATGAGTGTCACCGTGTTGTCGATCACCGTTATTGTCGCTACGTTCACCGTGTCGGTACCACATCCGTCTTGCACTATTGCGCGGTAGAGAGTGGTTCCTGCCGTACTGGTTTCGGGTACATAGGTGGTGTTGACTGGACTATTGTTGTTCACGTTGGTGGTGTCAGTGTCTCTGATGGCTTGCCATGAGATCACCGTGTTGCCCTCCTCGTTGTTGCCTGTTATGCTTATCGAGAGAGTGTCGGCTTGAGCATAAGGGCAGTAACTGGTGTCTCTGCCGTGGGCTGTCACTGCAAACGGCTCATACACCGTTACAATCGCTACCTCTGCCGAGTCGCTGCCACATCCGGCATTGGAGGTCAGCTTCAAACTATAGGAGAAGGTGCCTGCCGTGTCGGTGCGCGGGGTGTATTTGTTGTCGGCGTCACCAGGGTTGTTGTCGGTCACGGCTGTGCCGTTCATATACCACTGGCCAGTGAAGGCTCCACCGCCTTGGACATATACTTCAATCTGGCCTGTGCTGCCACCGAAACAGACGTTTCTCATATTTAGGTCATAATCCATCCGCAGCGAGTCGAGCACTGTGATGCTCGGAGCTGCCACGGTCTTGGCGCCGCAGATGTTGTCAACCATCACGGTGATATTGTCATACTGCACGCCGCTGGTGGTGGGCACGGTGAAGCTGCTGCCGGTGGCACCGTCGATAGCGGTGCCATAATTATACCACTGATAGGTGTAGCCACTGTCGGTGACACCTCCCTCAACGGTTACCACGAGAGGTGTGGCTGTAGCTCCGTAGCAGTAGGTTGTGTCGTTGCCGCTTACGCTTACGCTCAGCGAGTCATATACCTTGGTGGTGTAGCTTGCCGTGGCGGTACAGCCGTTCGCGTCGGTCACGAGGATGGTGTCGTTATGGGTGCCGGCCACGTTGGTGTTAATCTCCAGGTAGCTCTCCATGTGGTTGATGTCGCTGTTCCAGAGGTAGGTGTAGGGACTTGTGCCACCATCCACCGCGAGGTTCACGGAATGAGATGATCCGTAGCATGCCGTGCTGTCGTATGCTTGCATGTTTGTGATCATAATCTCGGTGGGTTGAGTTATTGTGACCTCAACATTATCGGTCACGCCGCAGGCGTCTTTCACCCACACCGTGTGGGTTCCAGCTGCGAGGTTCTCAAACTTGTGTTCTGTGGTGTCGAATGCAGCTGTGTAGTTTGAGTCGCCCAGGGCATACTGGAATGGAGTGTTGCCTTCGTTGACTGCCACATTGATCCATGCCGTGCTCATGCCTGCGCAGAGCGGCTCTTCCTGTTCGGTTAGGATTAGCGTCGGTCTGCTCAGCACTGTCACATGCATGTGGTATATACTGTCGCACTCGCCCGGTATGACGCCATACTTGGTCATGACGGAGTCCCATTCGCCAATTTGCAGCTCGGGACCTCTCAAGGTGAATCCGTGCCACGATAACGTGTCGTTCGGACACATTACGGTGGTGTCCGCTGCCTCCTTGTCTTCGCAGTTGCTCTCCCACATACCATAGAGGTAGATTGTGCCGCTGCCAGCGTACTGCGACGAGCCTGGTTCAACCTCCCAACCGCACTCCGGCCAGTCGCTCCAATATACGAAGTCGTATCCTTCACGGGTCACCGTGTCGGGGCATTCCGGCACGAAATATTCGTTATCGTCGCACACATACATCGTCATTGAGTGTAATGTGTCGATTCCGTCACCGTATTCTATTTTGTATTTTATAAAAATTACGGTGTCAATATCGTGGTCTTCGCCATCGTCTTCAATTTCAAGCGACAGCAAAGACAGTCTGCCGCATTCGTTGTTGGCGTTCGAGTCGATGTATATTGCCGCAGTGCTCATGTCGAACTCCTTGTGTCCGTCGTCATCGTCGTCAACCCATCTCCAGCCCATGTCGCTGTCGTAGTGGTTCATGTCACCGTAAGTGGAATTCCATGTCCAGCCTTGGGCTTCGCATTGGTTAATGACTGCTTCGTCGAGTATGAGTCTGTTCTCCATGTTCAGACGCAACGTATAGATGCTGTCGCACACACCGGCCACGGCTCCGGCCACGCTGTCATAGACATAGATGTAGTAAACGCCAGCGATGCTGTCTATACGTCCGTGCTGCACGGCATAATCCATTGTTATGGTTTTCCCGCGCCACTCATATTCTCCGCCCACCGGGCAGAGGTCTTCATAGTCGGTAGCTATTTCCTCAACGTCACATTCGAATACTGGTCTCACGTAAAGGGTGTCGCCTTCAATCCAATCGGATTCGTATGCATCCCCTTCATCATACCATTCGCCGTCAATCTCCCACGCCACGAAGTGTTTGTACGCCATTGTCATCGTACACTGAGGCAGGTCGTAGTCTTCGCCTTCGCAGATATTCACCGGTGTCATGCCCGTGCCGGCATCGACTCCCGTGGTGTCGAACACCACCGTGTACCACGGTTCGACTGTGAGGTTCAAGCCGTATATGGAGTCGCAGCCGTACGCCGTCACGCCCGGCACGGTGTCGTACACTCGCGGACCGTGCGAACCGTATGAGTCGCACTGTCCTGGTACCTGTATGACGTATGTGCCCATGCTGTAGTCGTAGGTCACGCCGTTCTGCCAGGTGTAAGGTCCGCAGTTGACCACGTGCGGGAATCCGTCGTTTTCCAAGGCGTAGTTGTTGTCCTCGTTGTAGCGTTTGGTGATGCGCAGCTGATAGATGCTGTCGCAGCCGCCGGTGCCCACGCCCTCAACCTTGTCGTTGAACACATACGCGTATGTGTAGTCCCAACCGTAGTTGTAGGTCGAGTCGATGGCAACCTTGTGTATCTCTATGTCCTCGTCGCTGAACGAGATGGACTCTCCCCTCCACTCAATCGTCGCGTTTTCACACAGGTTGGTGTCGATCGTAAGTGTGTCGTTGGTGCAGTTCTTGTTGGAGATAAACAGCATCTGCGGCCGTGTATAGATTGGGTTCTCAGAGAAGTTCTGTGGTATATTGTTCAGGTAGGTATAACCCTGTATCAAGAGTGCACGTCCTTCTGTTGCATCGGGATTGGGTGCGTGGGTTTCAAGATAGAATCTGGCAAGACCTTCGTAGCCGTCGGTATAGTCTCCGGCCTCCGTGGCAACGCCTATCAGTAGGTTCTTGTCTGGATTGTGGGTATAGGTTGAATCAAACGTGAAGGTCATCCAGCCTTCTCCCCTCGGTTTGAGATTGGAACTATGCCAAATCTCCGAGTCGGTGAATGTGTAGGGCGTCACGTCGCCAATCATGTATGAGCCGCCATTGTCGATGACGCTAATAGACGAGAGGTCAACATCCTTGAGGTAAATGTTGACTTTTTGGAAACCATCGACATAGCAGTTTGGTGCCGTGCGGAAGGCTATCCCGTCAATGCTTGTTGTCTCTATATCTTGGAATAAGATTATGCTGCTGGAGTTTTCACCATACTTGAACGGCATGGTGTTCGAGATGTAGTCGGTTACGCTCAGGTCGGCTGTCGTGTCTATTGTCTGGTTGTCGGCTGTCGGTGCGATGTATGTGATTGTCTCGAGTCCTGTTTGCGTCAGCGTGGTACGGAATCGGGCGCTGGGTTTCTGGTGTGAGACACGGATTGTGTAACTAACGCCCGGGTTGACGCTGAATGTGAAGTTTTTGTCGTAGGTGATGTCGCTCATATCGCCCATGCCGTCGGACGAGGTGATGCTGACAAGGAAATCCTCAAAGCCATCGTCCGGGAAGCTTTCGTCTATGTCTTCGCAGTCCCACGTTACCAGTGCCTTGCCGCTCTGAGATGGGTGCTCGGTGACGCGCAGGTTGGTGGGCTCTTCGATATGCAGGTCGGGTATCATTATGACGTCGCTCACCAATAGATCGTGCATCAATCCGCCGTTGGCCCAGTATTTGAAGGCTGGGTAGAGGCCGGTGCCGTGATAATCGCGCAGCGGCACTATGTATTGAGCGTCGTCGATATAGCTGAAGGTCTCGACGCTGTCCACTGGGGTGAAGGTGCTGGCATCGCTGGGGTCGGTCATCACGCCGATTATGAGGTGGCGGCAGGAACCGGCGTTGCATGATCCGCCGTTAAAATCCCTGTAGTTGACGGTGAATTGCAGCGCCCATTTGTCCATGCTTCCGAATAGGGTGTCAACCTGTGGCAGCACGGCATACTGGTCGTATGAACTCTCGGCTGCGAAGTCAAGGGCATAGAAATCGTTACCCTCGGTGTATTTGGCTATATAGGGGTATGTGCGACCTTCTACGATGCACTCGATACGGTTCCAGCACTCGGGCATATTGTATATGCCGTCACCGGCTTCGACGCTTGAGAAGTCTAAGCATTCTGGTTCAATGTAGAGCTCGTCCTCGGCCAGGCCGGGGCGCAAGCCGCACAGGGTCGTCGCGGTGTAGATATCACTGAAGAATCCTGTGTCGCCCTCGCTGCAGATGCTGGCCATGCTGAATTCGTAAGTGGTTTGTGGCCTCAGGTTGGGAATTGTAGCTTCGTTTCCGTAAACGACGGTGTCGGTGAACATGTTTTGTCCAGCCTCGCGGTAGCTTATGATGTGGGCTGTCGCGCCGTTGTCAACCCAACTGATGGTGGCCTTGTTCATGTCGGTCGAGAAAGGTGTGGTCACCTCGGGCGGTGTGCAGGCCGTGACCTTGATTTTGCCGAGGCAGTCGGAGGCAATGTTGCTGGAGCAGTAGTGAACCAGGCCGATATATCCCGACTCGGTCACATTGACGGTCCAGTTGTCCGAGCCTATGCTCAGTGGTTGGTCCTCGTATTGCGTGGTGTCGTTGAGGTCGAAGTAACGGGCATATATTATGTCGTTGGTGCCGCCATAGCCCGCCACTCCACCGTAGGGCAGGATGTTTTGGAAAGTATATGACGAGCCATTGTTCTCTACGCTGTAGTTGTAGACCGGCAGGCAGGGCATGTCGATTTGTTCGATTTCGATGACGCAGCCTGTTCCGGTGACACTGTAATCGCTCGTGAGTCTGATTTTGAAACTGCGGCTCAACGATGTGAGCGACTCAAACTCTCCGTCTTCTCCAGTGGCCGTAATGGTGTGCTGTCGATACTCATCGGCCCAGTCGGTGGGGTCGTCGGTGATATAGATATAGTCGGTGTTATTCTCAAGTTCGTAGGTGCCGCCGATGATGCGCAAGGTCTTGCCGTCGGCGGCTGTGATAACGAGGTAGCCGTCTGCATTGTCGCTGTAGTCGTTATCCAATCCGCCGCCGTCATACACATATATGGTCGTCATGTTGGAGTCTAACACCACTGTGTCTCCGCCGCTGGAAGGTATTCTGTACTCCTCTATCAGCTGGTAGCTGAACGACACGGCCTCGCTCGTGTCGCCCTCGCTGCAGATGGCGCGTATCTCACAGGCGTAGGTGTAGTTGCTGTCAAGGTAGTTTATCCCGTTGTATATCCCATAGTGGCTGAACTGAAAGATTGCGTCCGTCACGATGTTCCACCCGGGGTTTTCTATCGTGTCCATCGAACTCGTCGCGTCGTTCCACTTCAGTGTCAGCTGTCTCGTGGCGTATCCTATTACGTCGCCGTTATGCTCCCATGTGGCATCGACTGCCGTGCTTTGCGTTGATTGGTCCGAAACCTTTTTGCTATACTGCACGTTGTACACCGGCAGGCACTCGTTGCTGACGTCTTTCGTGTTGACCGTCATCAGGAATCCTTTCTCGCAGCTGTTGCCCGTGACGTAGCGGAAGGTGAGCGAGCGGGAGTTGGAGGTGAAATCCGTGTTCGGCGGGTTCATGCCTTGACGGTATTCGAAGAGGAGCATGTTGTCGTTTACTCCGTTGTAGTCATAGACATAGAGCGCTTCGCCTTCGCCGAAATTGAATGTCGTGCCGGTGAGTTGGAGCTCGAGGGTGCTGCCTTCGGGTGCGTGGAGGGTGAGGGTGCGGTCGGCGTGGAGCGCGGCGGCGGAGCTAAGGCCGCCGTCGTCGTACACATCAACACTGGTGGTGATGGTGGTGTCGAGGTTGCCGCTGCTCGGAAGGGCTATGCCGGGTTTTTGAGTGAAATCAATATGTACTATAGAGTCGCAGCCATTGGCGGTCTGGAAGTTGAACTCGTGGCTGGCACTCGTTTCGCTCCCGTCGAAGGTGAAGTCCTGGAGGGTGAAGGGGAGCTGGCTGGCGATGATGTAGCGGCTGCGATAGTAGGTGTAGGTGTTGTCACCAAACATGTTTTGTATCGCCACCTCGGTCTCCTGGGTGTAGGCGGGGAGGAGGTTGACGTGGATTTCTGTAGTTGAGAAACATCCGTCGGCATCGGTCACGGTTACTCCTGGGTCGTCAGAAGATGCAATATCGAAGTTTACCCATATGGAGTCGTCAAATTGGCCAAAAGTTGTCTCGTATGCGACCCACTCGAAATCGTAGGGCTCGGTTCCGCCGGTCACGATGGCGCGGTAGAGGACCGAGTCGGTGGCGCAGATGCTCGAGCTGTCGTTCTGGATGGCAATCTTGAAGCGGTTGCCGATGGTGAAGGTGGTGTCGAGGTAGGCGTTGAAGGTGTTTTCGTCTGTGCCGTCGTTGATATATACATACACCTTGTAGTCACCTTCGGAGAGGTCGGCGAGTTCGATGGCGCCGGATGTGCCAGAACCGTCATACTTGATATCGCTGGAGTTGTCCACCGGGAAGATGCGGACTCTCATCTCCGACGTGTTGCTGGAGACATTGTGCGGTGGGTTGAATGTCATAGAGACTGAGCCATTCTCGGATTGAGCGGGTGGAATGCGATAGCAGTAGCCTTCGGTGGAGATGGCGAAGTTGGGGTAGTGGTGGATAGTGTCGATCAGGAACCAGTCGCCGGGGATGTTGCCTGGGAAGGATCCGCCGCAACAGCGGGCTCGCATCTTCACCTCCCAGTCGCCTTTGGCGGTGATGGGGATCTTGATTGAGCCGGCTCCGGTGGAGGGGTTGTAATAGACGCTACTGGGTGAGTCGCTGCCCACGAGGCCGTATTGGACCTCGATGGATTCCGGCGTGCCATCGACGCTCGGTATCTCGAGCCTGTAGTAGAACTCGCCGAAGTTGCCTGAGTTCTCATAGTCTTCATAGGAGTAATCGAGGATGGTGAGAGAGGGAGTACCTGTGGCTGTTATGTCGCAGGTAGTCTGTTCGGGCACGGTAATGGTGGTGTCGAATTGGAAACCTGTCAAAGTGGCTTCAAAAAGCGTTATGGAGTATGTGCCGGCTGCGAGATTGGAGAAATAGCCAACATAGTTGTTCTCTCCACTGCCACCGACGTCGCGGAGGCTGTATGAAATATAATCATCTAGGTCGCCGCATTCCGAGGTGACGTTGACCTGGACGGTGCCGTTGTCACCGCCACAGGCGGGCGTGATGTCGATGCTGGTTACCGATATTTCGCCGAAATTTTCAATCAGGTTGACGGTTGGGGTATAGGTGGAGGAACAACTCGAACCGTCAGTTACCGTAACGGTCGGGGATGTGTAGTCAGATGTGAGGTCGAAATGTTGATATGTGCTCAACTCGGTACCATTGACTTTCCAAGAATAGCTATAGCCACCACTCGTTCCATCGCTATTGGTTGGATTTGCGATAAGTCTTAAGTCCGGGTTGAGGGCACATGTTGTCTCGCCGTCGCCAACTACTGAAATCTGTATTTTCCGTGGTAATACAAATGTTGTGTCTTTTGAGATTCCGACGCTAACATCTGTGTTATTTGGATCTACAAGGTAAACATTTATGGTGTAGGTGTTTTCTGGAATATTCGGCCTTAAGCCAGAGTATCCATTTCCAAGGTCGAAGACGGTGTCAGGAGATGAGATAATGGAGTGAATGTAATTTCTATTTGGGCATTGGTCGTCAGAAACCGTAAATTCAATTTGTCCGTCATCCATATTGCTACGACACTGTGGAGTGATAGTGACCCTTTCGAATTTGAGTTCTGGTTTGATGACTGTAAGGGTGAAACTTGCGGAGGTGTCGGGGTAGCTGTTATATCCAGAAATGGTGGCGGTGATCACAACATCGCCAGGTTCGCCGGTAAAGTTTAATCGGTTGGTTTGATTGTTGTAAGTGCAGATACCTTCGGGTTCGAAGGTGTACGTTATGTTGTTACCATTGTTTGAGACTCCTGTTGTGTTGTTCAGATTGTTGCCGCTGCTAAAGTCATAATCGATCATGTTGTTGCAGTAGAGGTAGTAAGTGTCGGTGGATTTCTGGAATTGGAAATTTGTCCACGTTGGCCATGGCTCGTAGGTTACGGTGAAGTTGTCGCCGTTGACAATATTGGAGGTGTCGTTGGTACTGCATATCGCACGGATATACCACGAGTATTCTCCTGCGCTTATGCTGGTAATGGACTTTGTGGTGCTGCTTGAGACATAGGTCTGCGTTTCACCGGTGGTCAGGTTTGTTACGTAGAGTGCCCAGTTGTTCGACCAGCTCTGGCTGCTGCCGTTGTAGGTGCATTTCAGCTGTGTGGCGTTCACAAGGCTCTGCTGAACGGTAAGCGTAAAGTCCGCCTCGTCAAGGTCGCACTGTGCTTGGACGCTCCCCACACCGAGGAAAGTCAGCAGCAGCGCCGCCATAATCTTTTTTACTCTTTTGCTTGTTGGTTTCTCACTCTTTTTCATCGCGGAAAAGGGTAATATTTGCTCCATATATAGTGTTGTATTTTTTACGAATGTGTTATAATATATATACATACGCTTCCGCAGAGCGTACATAATTAAGTAACAAAAGTATGTTAAAAATTTCAAAAAAACAAAAAAAAATAAAGAAAATCAAAACCCCGCTGTCCCACAGCAAAGTAATCCACTCCCCCCAAAAAACGACCCCATACAACGATACAAAATGTGCCGAAGGCACAACATCTTATTAACCCCAAACTCACGGTGCGGGGCACCCCAAGCAGGAGGCACCCCAACCTCCCGCATGCCGGAGGTGCTCTACTGCTACCAACCAACAATCCCTCCACCTCACATATTCTATCATACATCTCACACCATACCTCATACCTCTTTCTTCTTCCATCATATCTCTTCCTTCTTCCATCATACATACCTCACACCTTATACATCTTCCCTCTTCCCTCACACATCATACATCATATCAACAATATTTATTATCTTTGCACCAATCAAACATAGGTAAATAATCTAATAACATATTATTATGCAAAGAGATACACAGATTTTCGACCTCATCCGTAAGGAGCGTGAGCGTCAAACCAAAGGCATTGAGCTTATTGCCTCTGAGAACTTTGTGAGCGACCAGGTTATGGAAGCCATGGGTTCGGTCATGACCAACAAATATGCCGAGGGCTATCCCGGAAAGCGCTACTATGGCGGCTGTCAGGTGGTAGACCAAAGCGAGACTATCGCTATCGAGCGCGCCAAGCAGCTCTACGGCGCCTGCTGGGCCAATGTGCAGCCCCACAGCGGTGCACAGGCCAATATGGCCGTGTTCCTCGCATGCCTCAACAGCGGCGACACCTTCATGGGTATGGACCTCAACCACGGCGGCCACCTCTCGCACGGCAGCCCCGTGAACTTCAGCGGTATCAACTACAAAGTGGTTGGATACCAGGTGAAGCAAGAGACCGGCACCGTCGACTATGACGACATGGAGAAGAAAGCCCTCGAGTTCCGTCCGAAGCTCATCATCGGCGGCGGCTCGGCTTACAGCCGCGACTGGGATTGGGCCCGCATGCGCGAGATAGCCGACAAGATCGGCGCCATCCTCATGGGCGACATCAGCCACCCCAGCGGCCTTATCGCCAAGGGCTATCTGAACAACGCCGTGAAATACTGCCATATCATCACCACCACCACCCACAAGACCCTCCGCGGACCTCGCGGCGGCATGATCCTCATGGGGCAGGACTTCGACAACCCCTGGGGCAAGACCACCCCGAAGGGTGAGATAAAGAAGATGAGCGCATTGCTCGACAGCGCCGTGTTCCCCGGCACTCAGGGCGGCCCGCTCGAGCATGTCATCGCTGCCAAAGCCGTCGCCTTGGGCGAGGCTTTGACCGACAGCTACGACCAGTATATACAGCAGGTGATGAAGAACGCCAAGACCATGTGCGAGGCTTTCGTGGCCAAGGGCTACAAGGTCATCAGCGGCGGCACCGACAACCACCTCATGCTTATCGACCTCCGCACCAAGTTCCCCGAGCTCACCGGTAAGGAAGCTGAGAACGCACTCGTGGCAGCCGACATCACGGTCAACAAGAACATGGTGCCGTTCGACAGCCGCAGCGCCTTCAAGACCAGTGGTTTGCGCGTCGGAACGCCCGCCATCACCACCCGTGGATTGAAGGAAGGCGACATGCAGGTGATAGTTGACATGATCGACACCGTGCTCTGCAACCCGACCGACGAGGCCGTCCGCGCCAAGATCACCGGCCAGGTCAACGAGATGATGCAGAACCGTCCCCTCTTCGCCTGGTAAGAGATAACTTTTTAATAAGAGTCCGACTCGTCAGATTCGTCCGACAAGTCGGACTTTTTTTACACGAAAAACGATAACACCTGACACACCAATCTCAAAAAACTCACAGATGAAAAAACTATTCTTCAACGAAAAACTCATGTTGAGTGTCGTGCTGCTCAATGTTATAGTCGTCTTTCTTCAGGAATGCGGCATAGAGAGCGTCGTGCTCAACGTGATAGATATCGTGTGCTCGGCAGTCTTCGTGGTGGAGATGATTGTGAAGCACGTTGTGCTGGGAACGAAAGACTATTGGCGCGATGGTTGGAACGTGCTTGACGGCACGGTGACTATCGTTACGTTGCCGGCCCTGCTGGCCTACTTCGTACCCGATATGGCGGAATACAGTTTCATCATTGCCTTCCGTGCGTTGAGGGTGTTCAAACTGTTTCGTACAGCCCGCCGTTTTAAGAATATCACGGCTATATGGGCTGGATTCAAGCTGGCGTTGCGACAGTCGGCGGCATTTCTATTGGGTTATCTGGTTATCATAGTTGTGGTGGCGATGTTCAACAGCGCGGTGTTCTCGCATGCCGCACCACAGTATTTCGGAAATCCGTTGAACGGGATATATGCGATGTTTCAGTTGTTCACCGTCGAAGGATGGTATGAGATACCCAACGCGGTGGTGGGCGGAATGCACCCCGTATGGGTGCATATTGTGCGCCTATACTTCTGCATCATCCTTTTCGGAGGCGGTATCATAGGTATGTCGCTCATCAACTCCATCTTTGTAGATGCGCTTGCAGCCGACAACAACGATGATGTGAAGGCTCAGCTGAAAAATATGGAAGAGAAGATAGACACACTCAAAGCGATGCTGGAGAGAAACAATGACGAGGCACAATAAAAAATACGGTCCTGCGTTAAATAGTCAAAGATGGAGAAGGTGCGACAGTATAAACCCTTAAATACCTAACATTATGGATTTACAGAGCATCACAAACCTAATGCTTTCGGCCGACTACAAAGAGCGCATGAAAGCTGAGTACTATCACGTACAGAACCGCAAGGAGAATCTCGAGGCAGTGCTGAAACTGTGGGACAGCGGCAAGTTGCCATTCGTGCCCGACTGTCCCAGGAGCATCTACGACCTCCAGTTGAGAACCATGAAAGACTACATGGCCATTCTGGAAGCGCGGGCGAAGATGGAGAGCATCGTTCTCTGAACAATGTAACATATCGACAGCCGAGGTCTGACGGCGTGGGTGTTGTCAGGCAGTTATGTCTTTTGCAAGAAATGGTATCACGGTGGGAAGATAAATAGAACCAGATGACAAAAAAACTATTGCACAGATTAGCTACACGCAGGAAGCAGTCTCGTATCGTGAACAAGAATTTTACCTTGATTGCCAAAGACTGCACTGGAGCAATGTTGTTGCACGAGCTGGGGTTGCGTTTCGACACCCCGACCGTGAATCTTTTCTTCACCGCAGGAGATTTTGTGAAATTCTGCGCAGGCTTCCGCACCTATATGCAAAGAGAGTTGGTAGAGGATACCACTGCCGGCGAGATGTTCCCTGTGGGGCTATTGGGTGACATAAGGATTTATTTCAGGCATTACAAAACATTTCAGGAGGCGAAGTCAAAATGGGAAGAACGTAGCAGTCGAATACATTGGGACAACCTCTTTTTTCTGATGACCGACGGTGCGGATTCAAGTGATGCTTTAGCAGCCGAATTCGATGCACTCCCATACAAGCACAAGGCGCTTTTGACATACAAGGATTACCCAGGGCTCAAGTCGGCAGTGAAACTGACTTTCAGGGATGAGATTGGTGAAAACGGCGTGGGCGCACCAGCACTCTTCAAGTTCAAAGGCTTTTTTTCGTTGCACAAGGTTATCGATGATTGGGATTATATCTCCTTTATAAATAATAGTTGAATTGAGAAAAATGAACATACTCGTAACTGGCGGGGCCGGATTTATAGGCTCGCACACATTGGTTGAGCTCTATAAGGCAGGCCATACCGCTGTGGTGGTGGACAATCTGTGTAACTCCAACCCGCTGGTACTGCGTCGCGTGGAAGAACTTGCAGGTCTGTCGGAGCATCAGCGAATCCCGTTCTACAAGATTGACGTCCGCGACCGTGAAGGGTTGGAGAAGGTGTTTGAGGAATGTAATATAGACGCCTGCATACATTTCGCAGGGTTGAAGGCGGTGGGCGAAAGTGTGGTGAAACCGTGGGAATACTATGAGAACAACGTCGTCGGGACGCTTACATTGGTGGATGTGATGAGGCTTCACGGATGCAAAAATATTTTGTTCTCCTCCACTGCCACGGTATATGGCGAATCGGCAGAGAACCCTATCTCAGAACGTTCTCCCAAAGGACAGTGTACAAACCCTTACAGTTGGACAAAAAGTATGTCGGAACAGATTTTGGTGGACATGCAGAAATCCGACCCCAAGTGGACCGTGGTGCTGCTGCGTTATTTCAACCCGGTGGGAGCGCATCCGAGCGGCAGGATAGGAGAGAACCCATGCGGAATACCTAACAACTTGATGCCATACATCTCGCAAGTCGCCGTAGGGCTTCGCAAGAAACTGGGAGTGTTCGGCAGTGACTATCCTACGCACGACGGTACCGGCGTGAGGGATTATATACATGTCTGCGACCTCGCCGACGCCCATGTCGCGGCACTTAAGTGCTTTGCTCATACATCTAAACATCCAGACACTCAAACATTCATTTATAATATCGGTACAGGAAAAGGTTACAGTGTCCTCGACATGGTGAAAGCGTTTGTTAGGGTGAACGGCGTAGATGTGCCATACGACTTCAAACCCCGAAGGGCAGGCGATATGGCTGCCTATTATTGTGATCCATCCAAAGCCAAAGCCGAACTCGGTTGGCAAGCATGCAGAGGTATCGACGATATGGTGCGTGACAGTTGGAACTGGCAGCGCCTTAACCCTGAGGGGTATGTGGAAAGTGAAGGTTAAGAGACGTTGAATTTCCGTTGTTTAATCAAAGACTTATATTATGAGCTTTCTGATAAGGGCAAGCTACCCTAATTTCTATATGACGAGCCTCTTCGCAAGGGAAGGTCGGAAACCGTTTGATTTTGACAACGAGTCGCCGGAGAACCGTCTGGCAGGAAACAAACCAGGAACGGTGATATATACCGACGAGGAGGGCGAGACACGTGAATTCCCCCCGAGATGGTATGACATGTACTATCTGCTCAAACAGCAGGGCGAGGAAAAAGAGAGGTACCTGAAGATGCTGCTGGACGAGTCGAAGGGAAAGCAGATAGAGGAACTGGAAAGACGGCGCGACGACTTCCGCCGCGAATGTATAGAGTATGTGGAACGGAATCCGCTGTACGACAGCGAGGACTTGATAACCACACTGTCGAAAGGCGAATATACCGACCAGCAGATAAGCCACAAGGGACACATGCTGCTAGATTTGACGAGGGACTGCTATCCAGTGCCCGACTTCTGCATACTCACGGCGGCTCTGTTTCCGAAAGATAATCTTTTTCAGGAGACGCTGGAGAAGGCCATACGGAACCTGGAAATCATGACAGGCAGCCGCCTTGGCGATGCCTACAACCCGCTTGTGTTCGCCATACGGTGCGCAATGCCTCAGTATATCCCAGGACTGATGCCCACACTGCTGAACATAGGTGTGACACATACGGCATATAACGCCCTGCGTCATCGCCACACCGCAACAATGGCCAACAGGGTTTATCTGAGCACCCTGCACACGCTGATGGAGATTCTAGGCATAGACCGGATGTTTCCGACAAACGATATAGCACTATCGCCAGAGATGCAAGAACAGCGCATCGGGGATATGGAGACGGCGATAGTGGCAGCCTCGCAAGAGGGCGAAAGGATGCTTGCAGACGCCTCGTTCCAGGCTTTTTGCGTGGCTCAGTATGTGAGGAGGTTTTTCATATCGAACCAGGATATGATACTCACGTTCATGCAAGGCAAGCAGGCGTATCCGTCGCTGATACTGCAAAGGATGGTGTGGACGATAGGCAACGAGCAGTCGTACCCAGGTGTGCTTTACAGCCGCCACAGCCGCACAGGCAAAGGTCGGCAGATTGAGAGCTACAGAAACATTTTCGGAGAGGAGATAATGACTGGTGATGTGACATCTATAGACTCTTCGTATAGCGACCGCAACGAGATAAAAGACGAGTTTCCTGCGGTGTATCACTTCGACCCGCTGTTGAAAAAACTCGAAAGCCGATACAAAAGTCCCGTGACAATAGAATTTGCAGTGGAGACCAACCCCTGCCAGCGTAGCCTCTTCGCAGTACTGCAACTCAACATCAGCGAGATGACCGGACGCGCCGCGCTGCTTTCGGCCATTGACTTGTACAGGGACGGGGCCATAGCCGCGGGCGACGTGGTGGATTTGATAAAGCCTTACCACCTGAGACAGATAGTGTCGGCCTCGATAGACGACTCGTCGCTGTCGCAGCTGCAGTTTTTCGGGAAAGGCCTCAACGTGTTGCCTCGCACGGCCATCTCGGCGGTGCTGTGCTTCAGCACTGCAACGGCGCGTCAGTTGAAATCCAAAGGCGAGAACGTGTGCCTTTGCCAGGAACGCTTTGTGCCGCAGGACACGATAACACTGAACGAGGTAGATGCGATACTGAGCATGTCGCCGGCGGCTATACATGTGGTAACGGCCTGCCGCGGTTACGGAATCCCGGCATTCATGAACCTGCAGTCATACGGCATCACGCTGGAAGGCAACAAGATTGTGAACGAACACGGGGTGGAGATTAACGAGTTGGAGTACGTCACACTTTCCAGCAAACGCCAGACAATATACAAGGGGGTAGCGGTGTTCAAGCCTGCGAGGTTCACCAAATACTTGGAAGGACAGGCGGTGGAGCTTGCCGACGACGAAAAGGTGTTTTTTGCACAAATGAAAGATGCCTACGCCACATATCAAGACATTGTGACAAGCGAGAAGACAAACCATATCAACGACATAGACAAGTTGGCGCGCCTTATACGCTGCGACCTGCAAAACCAGCCTGAAACTGCGCGCGAATTGGTAAACAACTGGTATCTGCAGCATGCCGACGACTATGTGGAGCAGGTACTACGCAGCCAGATGGGGTCGCATCAAGACCAGTCGCGTGTGTTTGACCTGCTATCTTCGAGCCGCAAAGCGGATTTCTTCACACGAGCCCACGCCGTATGCGCTCCGGCTGGACTCTCAGGACTTCGCGCAGGTTCGTTCATGCTGGGAAGGTTCGTCGCCAGACCCCTGCCACATGAGCTGTGGCGAGGGTTGTCGGCTGGGGTTGTGGCCTTTTTACTCAACGAATATGTGCTGTATGAAAAGTACCTGCATGTGCTTGAGGAGGTTGGCGAGATAAGGCTCGCTCGGGCACATTCGCGCATTGAGACCGAAGGTATTGACAATATGGTCATCAGCAACTTCGACCTATATAACTTTGTGCCGCTGCTTTATGCGGGATTTGACTGGAAGGCGATTTCGAGCGAACTCGACAAACTGGAGCATCAGGAGAACACCCACCTGCTGGTCGAAAAGCTCTCGCAACCTATAGAAGAGATTTTCGACATGACGAAGCCATGGATAAAAGAAAGGATAGAAACTCTGAAGACGACATAAAAAAAAGCCGCATTGTTGCGGCTCTTCCTATGTGGTCTGTGGCAGATTCGAACTGTCGACCTCTTCCGTGTGAAGGAAGCGCTCTAAACCAACTGAGCTAACAGACCTTCGCGGTTTTGTGTGATCTGTAACAGATTTGAACTGTTGACCTCTTGCCTGTCAAGCAAGCGCTCTAAACCAACTGAGCTAACAGATCATTTCGCTCGAAAGCGGGTGCAAAAGTACATATTTTTTTTAATATTGCAAGAAAAAAATATAATTGGCCATTTCGATAGGTGACACTGAGCGTATTGTATGGTTTTTCTTCATTGAGATTGGGATGGGTCGGGCTCAAGACCACTGCAAGCTTACGGCAGGTATTTTGCAGGCATGAGCCAAGCTTGCGACTGACATGCGGCAGATATAGGTCAGATGTTTATTAGGTCTGTGTCAGGTCTGTATCAAGTCTGTATTAACCTGTGGCCTGTTTGAATGCGAATGGTTATTTTCTGTATTTCCTGTCATTCTGACGTTTTCCACTGGTAGGCCAATCGTTCAGTTCTGTCGGAAACATATATTATGCCCCTATATTCGAACCCCTCTCGCAGCAGAATGTGCTGCACTATGGCATTATCCTTGTGCGTGTCGGCCCGAAGAAAGTTTATCTGTCCCTTGCAAAACTCAAGACATTTCCTTGCAACTCCATTGTGTCCAGCTCGCCGAGCCAGCCTGTGAATGGTGCCATACAGCTTATCCTGGTCTGACCATTGTCCGCCGACGATAATATTGTATGTTGGCTCAATCCCAACTATGAATGCAAAATAGCCGATGGCGGTAAGATTGGATTTAATATATATAATGTATCCGTTACCATTCCTGATGTCATTCTCGATGATTTCGCGCGAGGGATAGCCGTTTACCCACTGAGTGGTATTCCCGTTCCGCCGCATCTGGTCTCTTGAGTCTGCAACCATATCGAGTATATTGTCCATATCTGACGGGTTGGCTTTTCTAACGCCACATAGGGAAAGTTCCTCGTAGAACCGCTCGAAGACCTTGCGCAGCCGGTCTTTGTCGGCGATGATTTCACGCAATTCGGCGAGACCTTTCGCATTGTCCGATTCCGGTATATAGAGCCGCATATAACCACCATCTGCATATTTCTCCTGCATGTGCTCACAAACGCGACGCCACTGTTCTTCTTTCCCAAGCTCGGGCTGTTTGTCGAGTCCATATTCCACGGCACGACGGATAATGTCGTCAGGCACTATCTGCCTGTCGGCTTCGGCCACTATGCGTCCGTAGATGCTACGCGGTTCGTGTTTGTTGGAAGCCCTGTGATCTTCAACCGCATCGGCGATTACCTCGATTTCGTCGCGGCAGAACCATTCTTGCAATCGAGCATCTCGGCGCACTATTTTTGCCGACTCGGTGTGATGCACTTCACGCCCCACACAAAGCCCCAGGTCGTGAAAGGCTGCAGTAACATACACTATATTTATATCAACATCGTAATTTGCGGCGAGCCGCATGCTTTCAGTTATGACAGCTTGAACATGTGAGATATTATGTGCCCTGTCAAATGTGCGGTACTGAGGAATCACTTCTTCCTCAACATATTTTTGAATCTCTTTTTTTACTTCTTTAGTCATATAGACAAGCCAACTACACACAATATAACTACTTATTTATGAGAATATTGTAAAACTATCAAAAATATTTTATATTTTTTTGCAATTTTTTTGAAGAGTCTGATACCAAAATAACAGAAACGGCAAGAGAGATCGCCGGGGAACTTGAAAGAAAAAAATAAATTTTTTTAAAATTTTTTGCAAGAAAAACAAAAGTTCCGATACTGAATAAATGAAAGCGCAGGAGAAAAGGTGAGAGGATAACAGACAATGAAAATTTTTTAATTAACAAATTAATAAACCTAAAAAAAATTACAACTATGAAAAAAGCTTTAATTCTTTCCGCACTCGTTCTTTTCTGTGGTATGGTTTTCGCACAGCGTCCCGCTCAGAAAGCTAATTTGAACAAGAAAGACGCTACCGCTGTTCGCGCTGCTGCTACCACCGCAAAGACCTACAGCTACACCATCACCGAGATGAGCATTCCTAACGTGACCGTTATGGACGCCGCTGCCACCGTGAGACAGGATGGCACCGCCGACAAACTGAAAGTTACTGTGAATGGCAACGATGGTATCAACTACTACATCTACGATGCTAACGACCAGGCTGTGTCGAAGAACTACTTCAAGACCGCTAGCACTGTTATCGACATGAGCAGCTTCCAGCCCGGTGAGTATCGCATCCAGCTCCTCGACAAGAAAGGTGCAGAGAAGAACTACAAAATCATCAAGAAACAGAAATAAGATTTCTAAACAATCTTGAAAATGGGCATCCCGCATAAATAGCGGGATGCCTTTTTTATTATATATCATGTTCTGAAAGTTTCTCCAGCCAATCTGACAGCGCAATACAACTCTGTGCCAGCGGCACACTATCCTGTTAACAGCACAATCTCTGTCAGAGTCAGTGATCCACCTAGACGATGGTAATATGTATGCAGAATGTACACCACGGCTTGCGCTATACCGTTGTGGTAGTCAAGTGTCAATAATTGTACCGGCGTTTGTCATAAATTGTAATCAACAAATATTTCCATATATTTTGCATTTTTTTTGAAAAGGCCTATACTAAAGAAACAGAAAACGTTAAGAGGACCTGCCGGGAGGGTTTGAAAAAAAATTAAATATTTTTTGCAATAAAATTGAAAGGTCCGATACTGAATAAATGAAAGCGCGAGAGAAAAGGTGAGAGGATAACAGACAATGAAAATTTTTTAATTAACAAATTAATAAACCTAAAAAAATTACAACTATGAAAAAAGCTTTAATTCTTTCCGCACTCGTTCTTTTCTGTGGTATGGTTTTCGCACAGCGTCCCGCTCAGAAAGCTAATTTGAACAAGAAAAACGCTACCGCTGTTCGCGCTGCTGCTACCACCGCAAAGACCTACAGCTACACCATCACCGAGATGAGCATTCCTAACGTGACCGTTATGGACGCCGCTGCCACCGTGAGACAGGATGGCACCGCCGACAAACTGAAAGTTACTGTGAATGGCAACGATGGTATCAACTACTACATCTACGATGCTAACGACCAGGCTGTGTCGAAGAACTACTTCAAGACCGCTAGCACTGTTATCGACATGAGCAGCTTCCAGCCCGGTGAGTATCGCATCCAGCTCCTCGACAAGAAAGGTGCAGAGAAGAACTACAAAATCATCAAGAAACAGAAATAAGTTTCTGAAACTAACTTGAACAAAAGGCATCCCGCCACAAAGACGGGATGCTTTTTTTTCTTGATTGCATTATATGAAAGGCTCAGAACTGAAACCGCATATAGGGCTCTTTGGACGACGCAACTATGGCAAGAGCTCGCTCGTAAATTTTCTAACAGGACAGACAGTCTCTATTGTTTCGTCCGAGGCCGGAACCACCACCGACCCAGTCAAGAAGACAATGGAGATCTCGGGCATAGGCCCCGTTGTATGGATTGACACCGCTGGTGTGGACGACGACGGTTACCTCGGTTCCATGCGTGTGGAGAAAACACTGCGTGTGTTGCCCGAGGTGGACCTCGCACTCATACTTTTCACCAACAACTTGTTCGACATTGACGAAATCAGACTGGTGGATGCGTGCCAAAGTACGGGCAAACCATTCCTGTTGGTATATACGCAGTCGGATAAATTCAAGCCCGAACAACACATTATAGACTTCCTTACCGCCAAATACGGAGCCGAGCACCTATTCGTTGTCAGCATATTCGACCAACGCCTACGAACCCCTCTCTGCGACCGCATAAAGTCGCTACTGCCGGAATCTTCGTATGTCCGCAAATCCACCCTCGCAGGTCTTATTGGCCAGGGCGATAACGTGGTTATGGTTACGCCTATCGACTCGTCCGCACCCGAAGGCAGAATGATACTGCCGCAGGTGCAGGTGCTGCGTGACATACTCGACCTCAACGCCAAGGCATTTGTAACGCAACCCGACGAGCTTCAGTCACTGCTTTCAGACCTCAAAAATCCTCCAGCATTGGTTGTCACCGACAGCCAGGCCTTCGCAGCAGTCAGCGCCATAGTGCCGGTTGAGGTACCGCTCACCAGTTTCAGCATACTGCTGGCGAGAAACAAAGGTCTTTTCAAGGAGTATCTCGCAGGAACACCAACCATTTCGAAACTACAAGACGGCGACCGTGTGTTGCTGCTCGAGTCCTGCACTCACAATGTCACCTGCGAGGACATTGGACGTGTGAAACTCCCCGCCCTGCTTCGCAAGTTTACTGGCAAGCAGCTGACCTGTGACATCGTTGCAGGAGCCTCGCCGCTGCCCGAGAACCTTAACGATTATTCGTTGGTTATCCAGTGTGGCGGATGCGTTGTGACCCACCAGCAACTTGTTGCGCGCCTTATGCCAGCAGTACAGGCCGGCGTACCCGTGTCAAACTATGGACTGGCACTGGCATACCTCAATGGCATATTTGACCGCGCCACCCAAATCTTTAACAAAAAATAGTCACTGCCCCCTGCAAAAAACCTAGGGACAACATATTCAAACACACACCATGCTCTCCATCATAGTCGCCATTGCAAACAATATGGCCATCGGCAACAACAACGACCTCTTGTGCCATCTTTCCGACGACCTTAAGCATTTCAAAGCCCTTACCTCGGGGCATCCAGTCATAATGGGACGCAAGACTTTCGACTCGCTGCCCAAGAAACCCCTGCCAAAACGTCAGAATATAGTACTCACATCCGACACCACTTTCAGTTTTTCAGGCGTCGATGTGGTTCACTCGATAGACGAGGCCCTGTCGCTCATATCCACCGACAACGAGACTTTCGTCATGGGCGGTGCGACCATATATCGCCAGTTTTTGCCGCATGTCGATAAACTGTATATAACCTGGATAAAAAAATACTTCGAGGCCGACACTTTCTTCCCCGAAATCGACTTCACAGAATTTCGCCTGATTGAAGAAACACAGCCGATGGTGGACCCTACCAACGGCATAACCTACACCTACGCCGAATACACGCGCGTTTGAGTGAGGATAATTACTTCGTTACAAACGTTCAATCTTTGTCAAGCCGCCCTGTTTGCCAACAACAAATAGGGTTGGCGGCGTGCCGTCGTGCACGAGGTTGTCGATATAGAGCGGCTGCCCCATCATAAAGCGGTCGCAGTGGAAACGGTCGCCCGCAGTGATTTTTGAGTTGCAGGCCTCCTTAACTTCGAAAACGCCGTTGCCGGCATGCTTCAGAACAAGCCTGCGGTTGGGGTTCCATTCTATCGCCACCATGTCGTCAGCAGCCAGTTCTTCAACGCTCAGCGTCGAAGTCACTATTCGGTGCGAACTCTCCGAGCCCTCCACACCGCAGTAGTCGGCCACGAAGGTGTGCCAGTCGGGGTAACCCACAAAACGGCTCAGAACATCGAGGGTGGATTCTCGCACAGTAGGGTATCCGTCAACATATCCCCATAGGCGACGCAGCGTGTTAAGACCTATGGTTTCGCTGGTACGTTCGCGGATGGTGTTGTATAGGTGTTCGAAGTCTTTCGGGCTATCCATGGGACGCATAACCGACTCGGATATGACGGTTTTTAGCTTTTCGATGTGGGGTGATTTTATCTCCATTGTGGATGGTTTTGAGACTACAAAGTTACAAATTAATTGACATTTGGCGGAAATAATGTAACTTTGTGCCATGCAAAACGACGAGGCTTCTTCAACTTCTGGTGTGCCGAATCCTTTGGATTTCAACACTTCGAGCACGTTTACTCTCCACGAGGAACTACCCTCCAGAGGTTATTGTCGCCTCTTCAAAGCGCAACGTTACGGCAAGTGGTATGTGCTAAAAGGGCTCCGCGCCGAACGTGTGGCCGACCCCGTCTATATTGCGATGATAGAGAAGGAGTTTGCCTCTGCCGTCACATTGGACCATCCCAACATAGTCCACACCTACAGTCTTGAGAACGACGAAGTGGCAGGCCGATGCTTCGTGATGGAGTATATCGAAGGCCGCACGTTGGCGCAGTTTCTCGACGAGAAACCCTCCGCAACAAAGAGGCGCAAGGTGGCCTTGCAGCTGCTCGACGCCATGCAGTACTACCACGCCCGACAGATTGTCCACCGCGACCTGAAACCTTCCAACATCATGGTCACGGAGAACGGCGACAACGTGAAGGTGATAGACTTCGGCCTGGCCGATGCCGACGACTATGCCGTACTCAAAGAGCCCGCCTATACAAAGGGATACGCAGCACCGGAACAGATGACGCCAGGCGCACATATCGATTGCAGAGCCGACATATATGCCTTCGGTGTCATACTGCGACAGCTTTTCGCACAGCGATATGCATACGTGTCGCGTCGCTGTATGAATCGGAATCCCGAAAGGCGATACGACTCGGCGACTGCTGTGCGCAGGGCACTGTTGCGACATGAAACTGTCAGTCGATGGGGGTTGGTGGTTGTTGCTTTGCTGGCACTTGCTGTCCTTGCTACCATACTTGTTCCGAAACCCCAAGAGTCGGCTCCGTCCGAACCCATTCCAGACACGTCTGTGTCCTTGCTGAACCCAAACGAAGATGCAACCATCCCCGCTGTATCGACAGAGACGGTGCAGCCAACGCCTGACCTGCAGCCAGCCAACAATCTTACAGCCTTCAAAGAAGCCAAAGCCATTTTCAAAGCCTTCGGCGACAGCCTGTATGGAGTGTGGATGAAGAACGCCACTGATGGCACATTCGACACCTACGCCAAAGCCAATGTGGGCAAGTTGTATTTGGAGAAGCTTATCATGGAGCGGAAAGAGCATCTGCTGATGAACATCCCAACACAAAGCGAGGCCGAATGGGAAGGCTATTGGCAGTCCCTCGACGAAGTGCGGAAAGATTTCAACTCCAGAATTGACAGCTATATGGAGTCACATCCCCTTCCTAAACCCGACGGCCAATATGACGACCGAGAGTACAAGCGGCTGAGCGATTCATTGACGTCCGCATCCAACCGCTGTATAAAAGCAATGGCCGAAAGCCGCCAGCGCAGGATGGGGAACAGATGAAACCACAGTTTCTTCGGATTTACGACTCCGAAGGAAATCATACAGAGTTTTCTGAGAACCTTGCGGAGAATAATACGCATATTTGCCGCATAAATCTTTCAAAATCCTCGTCAGGCAGTCACAGTACGCGTTATGCATTGAACGACATTGCGCTGTAACTTTATCTATGCGCCGATTCTTGAGTGAAAAAAAGTAAGAAATGGGGTTGCACACTGTAAAAATTATCGTATATTTGCAGTCGAAATATGACAAACGATTTATTAACAAAAAAAATAACTGAAAGCGAAAGTAGAGACATTTAATAAACAATAGCATAGCCGCTGCGCAAAGTTCGTCATTGGTCCAGAATCCGGAAAATTCAACACCATGCAAGATGATAACAAAGCGCTCACGCAATGTCGTGGGTCTTGTATTCTTGCATAGGTACTTTCCGGAACCGTGGACCAGATACAAGGTCCACGATTTTTTTATTGCCTTCTTAAACGAAACCTGACAGCAAAAAGATACACACCCATATCAATTAGGACCAAATTAGGACCAATTTCGAGACAACAAACAAGAGTACTTTTGCAAAAAATAGATAGAATAAATTAAAAAATGGCACTGATTGATTTCAAAAAACTTAAAGATGAGGCCTCGAAAGCAGCATCAACCGTCGGCAAAGGTGTTGCAAATGCGGTGTCCAATATTTCTGACAACTCAGCCGAACTGGCTACTGCTGCTATAACAAAACTACTAAGTGGGATTGACATCGACAAGGTGATTACCGCCACCGAATCCTATCACGAAAAAACAGGTAAAGACATCACCGCCACCATTAATTTCCTCAACAAACTAAAAGCACTGCAAGATGACAAGTAAAGAACAGATAGCAAAAGTGTCGGAGATGGTCGAGAAACTCCCGCTTGCTGAAATACTGGACACTCTCGAAGGTGTGGCAAAAGTTGTTCCTGGTGTAGGAAATATTGTTACGGTTATCATCAAAGTACTTCGATTATTGATGAAACTTAAGCCTGCAACGGCAAACTAATATACCCTTCAAATACCGATAACAAGGAAAACAGCATGCGATTCGAAGCAACCTCCACCGAAGCGGCTCTTGCTGCAAACGGAAAAATCATCCACTCAGCCACCCCTTGGCATCTCATTGTAGATACCGATGAGGAAACCATCACCGTGCGAAAGCGCAACCTCTCGCTGATCGGCGTTGACGAAGACATTCTGTCATTCCGTTTTATTCGTCGCATCCGAATTGACCAGCATCTTATCGGAGCCGACATCGAAATCAGAGCCGTAGGCGGCACCGTGACCGCCTATTGCCTAAGCAAGAGTGACTGCAAACGTATCAAGCAAATACTGATGAGATATAACTCAGAAAGGTGTGGAAGTGGAATAATATTTTCATAACGTAAACGAAAGATGCTTGCAGATTAAATAATTTACAAACAATAAAATACTCTAAAATTATGAGCACAGAATTAAGCAAATCGAAAAAACAAATTGTGTTATGGTTGGTTTTGGGAATGTTTATTTTCCCTATCAACATTTTCGTAGCTATATACAAAATCTCGAAACTCAACACAGAATCAAGCAAATCTAAAAAACAGATTGTGCTATGGTTAGTTTTGGGAATATTTATTTACCCGATTAATATTTTCGTGGCCATATACAAAATCTTAAAACTCAAAGAGGATAGTTCGTCTTACCTCAACACCGAAAGTAGTTATAAAAATAGTTATATTGGTAGTGGTAACAAATCAACGTCATCCTATGCCGATTCGAATGACGACGAACCAGTAACTGTGTCGAGAAAGTCGTCATCATCATACGTCTCTTCATCATCGTCAGATGCAGCTGAAAGAAGAGAAGAGGCCGAAAGGAAAAGAGAAGAAGCTCAGAGATTAAGAGAAGAAAAAGAGGAAAAAAGAAAAGAAGAAGCGACGAGGAAGGCCGAGGAGGCGGCTGAAAGAAGAGAGAATGCGGAAAAACTAAAAAAGGAAAAGGAACGCCTAAAAGATAATTATGAGCAAGAAGTAAGAAGTATAAAGTTTTGGATTGACGGTTATCAAAATGATATAGATTGTATTAACAAAGATTTAAAAAGAACACAAGAACGTCTTAAATATTATCGAGAAGGCCATTCCCCCCAACACTATATTGATGGCTGCAAAAAACAAATAGAGTGGGATAGAAAACAATTAGAAACCAAACGACATTATAAAAAATTCAAAGAAGATGAACTTAAACGTGTAAAAGAAAAATATCAAAGAGATTTAAGTCGCCTGTAGTAATAATAAAGCCATCGTCGTTGAAATTATTGCTAATCAAATTCGCGCTCTCAACAAAAAGATAATTTAGGCCACAAATTACGGTCGTATCTTAATGTGTAAATATAACTTAAACTTCATCAAATGGATATCTTCAATAAGGTAAAAGCCTTTTACAACGACATTAATTTCCGAAAGGTGCACAATATATATGGGCGTACAACGGTGTTCAACATATTGGGAGTAGAACGTAGCGAAAACCGACATAGTTCGTTCCTGAAATGGTTGTTTGACATCAAGGGAAGCCATGATATGGGCGACGAACCTTTGCGAAAATTCTTACGGCTGGTGGCCAATGGTGCATCTCTGTATAACAAAGAAAATAAGATTGGCTCAAAATTTGAAATGGCAATAGGTTCTGATGTACAGAACATGTTGGTTGTGGGAAGTTATACCATCGATGATTTCAGCATCGTCACAGAACAACCCATAAAAGTGACAGTTGAAGACAATAAAGGTAAGGATACTACGGTTAATGGGAGAATTGATGTTTACGCACGGTTTATGTTGTGTCCTGTGAAGGTTAAAGACAGTGGGGATAGCGTCGATAAATACTGGGTACAAGTTGTTCTGGAGAACAAGATGTACACAACAGAACACAGCGACCAAACGAGGAGTTATTACCTTTGGGCCGAAAATGAAGCAAAAGAACATTTGAAAGATGATTGTAAATCTGTTTTAATAGGAGTGTTCCTTTCTCCCGATAAAACGGAAGACTGTTCGGCAGATACGGACAATTTCGAATATGTTAAGATAACATACGAGGATCTACTAAAGGATGTGTTGGAGCCTTTGCAGGGAAGCGAAATGTCGAACGAAGGGGAGATGATGCTCAACGATTACATTGTGAATCTTGGGCAACCATCGAAAGAGGATGACAAAAAAATGGATACCGTTATGGCGACATCCTTGAACAATCAGAGAATCCTGTCCGATTTATATAAAAGTCATAGGCAATTGCTTGTGGCTGCACTGTATGCCAGCGACGGAGAGGAGTGCTATAAAAAAGCCATTGTTGCAGGTGATTCGGAACTTGGTATAACAGAAGGTGAAATCAAAAGTATTGTCGAAGAAAATAGAAGTACGCTGACAGGTTTTCTCGATACAAATAAGAAATATCTGCAATTGATATTTAAGTACAATGGAATTACGAGCAACGAATACACCAAAGCGTGGAGTGTATTGCTAGAATTGGCTACATCGCATGTGTTATCTGTTTACAGGTTTGATGGAAAAGATATAAAAGGAAAGAGCAGTTTGGCAAATGCGATTATAAGAAAATATGCGGAAAATCCACAAGTCACACTTGAGTCATTGCACAATATGTTTGACAAGACAAAGGGGCTGGAAAAATTGTTGAGGGGAGGTCATGTGATTGACGAATACAATATTGCAAAAACAATAACAGACGAAAAAGACAATGGAGGTGGCAACTACAATATGAAGGATGTGATAAGGCTTACCGACGGAACTGATATTGTAGTATGGAAATATTGGCCATCACGATATTTCAATCCATTTATGAAGGTGGTGAAAAATGAGATGAAGTATGATGTGAGGGAATCGTAGTCGCAATTGAATAATTATAGGGGCAAGGTTAATACATATTGCAGCAAGGCGGTTTTTGAATTCTGCTGGCCCCGAACCCTGTCACTGACCGAGATGTCTGCGGCAGGGTTGCTGCTTTTAAAAGACAATGGAATGTAAACCACATTCGTAAACCGCAATTCAACCACAGTATATTTGTCCCCGCAATCTGCCGCAAACTCCTTTGATACATTTATTGGTATTCAATTGTTTTTGCGATAGAGCATAGTTGTAGTATGGTTAATTTGGTGAATATATTCAACGAAAATTATAACATTTGGTGATTTTATTCACCAAAATGTTGTGTAGTAGATTTGTCTTACTTGTGTCTTGCATTTCTCCTACCTGGCTGGCTCTTACTTTTTTCCAAGCACAGTATTACTTATGTATTAGTTGCCTTTGAACAATACGAGTGTTTTGTACTGTAGAATAAAAATGTTGAATTTTATTCTGTATAGTAGAATACTTTTTAGTATATTTGCAAATTGGAAAAACAACCAGAATGATAGGCAAGGAATTGATAAAAAGCATAATATCAGAAGGATATGACTACATTCCACATGTTGATATTATACCACGAAATGTAACTCTCGAACCTGCGGGAAACTACGTTTTTGTCGGAGTCAGACAGGCCGGCAAGTCCTATACATTGTACCAACAGATGCAACATAAACTTGGCGAGGGTGTTACTGTGGAGAATTTGGTGTATATCAACTTTGACGATGAGCGTCTGCATGGAATGACAGCGGATCAACTCGACCTGATATTGCAGGCAAACTACAGTGTAAGAGATTCGAAACCTGTTTTTTTCTTTGACGAGATACAGAATGTTGATGGTTGGGAGAACTTCGCCCGCAGGCTTGCCAATCAGAAATACCAGGTATATATCACGGGTAGCAATGCAAAAATGTTGAGCCGCGACATACAGACTGTGCTCGGTGGCAGGTACATAGACGTGTCTGTATATCCATACAGCTTTGCGGAATTTCTGTTTGCAACCGGAGTTGAACTTGGCACTCGGTGGATGTACGGTCAAAAACGCGGAGAGGTTGAACGTTCTTTCAATATATATTTCCAATGGGGAGGGTTTCCCGAACTTACCCGTTTCAAAGAAAAGCGTGTCTGGCTGAACGGCCTGTACAACCGTATATTCTTTAATGACCTCATTGTTCGGAACAAAGTGAAGAACGAGGAAGCATTGAGGCTTGCACTGAGGAAACTGGCAGAAAGCCTGCGACAACCCATATCATACACAAGGCTTTGTAACATGATAAAAGCTGTCGGGGTTTCATGTGGAACCGCTACAGTTATTGAATACATCAACCATTTCATGGATGCATGCCTCATTTTCCCACTACAGAATTATGCTTCACGGTTTGTGGAACGGGAGACCACCAAGAAGTTCTATTTTGTCGATAATGGCCTACTCAACCTCTTCCTGCTTGAAAACCAGTCCGCTCTGCTTGAAAACATTTGTGCAATCGAAATGAAAAAAAGGTATGGAGAAGGGCTGTTCTATTATATGCACAACATCGAAGTTGACTTTTATGTACCCGAAGAGGATTTGGCAATCCAGGCTTCCTTCAGGCTATCGGACCAGACAACAATAAAACGCGAAATAGACGCACTTGTAAAACTCCACAAAGTACATCCATTAAAAAAGGCCGTCATCGTGACAAGAGATGAGGAATCCACAATTAAAGAGGGTGACTTGGTAATAGATATTGTTCCTGTGTGGAAATGGCTGCTAATGCCAACGAAAAACTAATCTTAAAGGGTATTTTCCATCAATCGCTTGTGTGCAAGCACGTGCGATTTCTGTATATGATTAATTGGATTCTCTGTGACTATATTATAATGGCACAAGAGTACGGACATAACGACTACAGAATGCAACACTGATTGCACCACGACAGTTGTACAATGGTTGCCTGAGGATAACTCCTAGATGTGTAGTAGATTTGTCTTACTTGTGTCTTACTTTTCTCCCACCGGTCTCCTACATTTGTCTTAGTATTTTCTTAGTATTCTCTTAGCATAGTCTTACTTTTGTAGCAGTTGTTATGCACTTTTGTAGGAAGTAGAGAGCAGGTAGAGAGAGGATAGAGTGCACGTGGCTCCTAGTTTCTTCTTAGGATGACACAAAGCCGTATCAAAGCCATATCAAAGCCGAGTGAGGAGTGAAGCCATTTTGCTAATATTCAGCGGTTAAGGCCATTAGAAGTTAATTAGGACCAAATTAGGACCATTTTTGTATGTGGATAGGGCTGTAATTTTGCAGCCGAAACGCGCCACACTTCGTGGTCGCAGCATAGTTCACATTATTTATCAATTAAAAACAATTAAAAAATGAAAAAAGTATTTATTGTTTTGGCAGCCCTTGCCGTGATGACTTTTGTCTCTTGCGGCGGCAAAAAAGAAGAGGTGACCAAGAACGTTCCTCTTGAAAGTATCATTGGGGAACACTCGGACCTTCTAACAGTCAATGATTCCATAAAAGTTATGCTTGTGAATCCTGACGGAGACAATTGGGATGTGAGGGCATCAATTCCGCTTACAAACACTAAAAGTTGGAGCGATGTGCCTGGCACGGATCAGAGCGCTTCGGAATATTTCTCACCCCAGATGGGAAACCTTAAGGTTGTTTATTATGATGTAAATGGCAGCGAAATTGATTTTAGGGTTAGCCCTGATTGGGATGCCGTCGCATCAGTGTTATCCTCGGAGGAAACAAAAACGGTTAATATCTCAGCAAGCAGCTTGTGGAGTGGAAAATCATATAAGGACGCCAAGAAAATTTACGAAAAGGTTGCCTCGGTTGGACTGAAGCAAGCTGATCTTACCAAGACATGGAAAGCTTCGTCATCTTCATCGGTCGATGATGACGATGATTTTGACGTTGATGTTGACGACCTTCTCGACGACTATGAGAAAGCTCTTGAGGTAAGCAAAAAATCACTCGAAGCTGCAAAGAAAGTTGACAAGAGCACCAAGAAAGCCATGGAAGCATACGAGGATGCGCTCGATGCATACGGCAGCATGTTTGACTAAATTAGTATTAACAATATAAATATTCAGTACAATGGAACAAAATCAAAACTACGGACAGATTCAACAGCAGGAAACTGCTCCTTACGCAGTCGTGACTCTCGTCATGGGTATTCTTAGCATTCTTGCCGGATGTGTGATTGCTGGCTTGGTTTTCGGCATCTTGGGCTTGGTCTTCGGCAAAAAGGGGCTTGCCGCATGCAACACCGAACCTTCGAGATTCAAAGGCAAAGGGATGCTCTCGGCTGGTCACATCATGTCAATCATCGGCACTATTCTTGGTGGCATCGCCATAGTTGTAACCATTATAACCTATGCCGCAGGAGCCGCCTATTTCTCATGGTTGTTCGATCTTTTGAGTCTTGACTTTTGAATTTAAAGGTTATAAGTGCAGCGCTGGCGGATTGGATTGAGAGGCATGCCTTACCGTGCGTATATAAGCAATGTTTTGGACTATGCTGCCCGTTTTGCGGATTTCAGCGTTCGGTGACGGCCCTGTTAAGGGGTGATATCGCTCAATCCTTTCTGCTTTATCCGGCCCTGCTGCCGACCATGGTGTCGGTGGCGGGGCTGCTGCTTTTCCACGATCGGCAACGGCGCATGCGATACTTGAAGTGGATTGTGGTAATAGATGCTTCGTTGATGATTCTCGGGGCTTTATTGAAGAATATTGGCGTCCTTCCGCGATAACGATGGTGTGATGGTCGATTTTCGGCTTGCAATACACACATTCAACCGGTAGTAATCAGCACATTACGGTGTTATCAACAATATTGCATGGATTTTGGGTCAAAAAAGTGGGTTTATGGCGTTGATTTTTGCTCGTGGGATGTCGGTTTTGACGGTTTGGACAGGGTGTAAATGAAAAATATTTTTATACTGAAGATGTTGTAATACAACAATTTTACGATTTAATTATCTTGGGCATTGAAAAAAATATTTGTCAGTTATGAAAATGGTTGTATCTTTGCATCCGCTTTCGCCCAAAAAACGGGTGTTGAAAAAAAGCGAAGAGAACATTGAAATTTTGGAACATGAGATAGCGTGTGTCAAGAGTCACATATATAAGGTGTGTGACACGACACAGATGAGTTCAAGGTTAACAACAACAATTCTTACAATGAAGAGTTTGATCCTGGCTCAGGATGAACGCTAGCGGCAGGCCTAACACATGCAAGTCGAGGGGTAACGCGAGGTAGCAATACCTTGGCGACGACCGGCGCACGGGTGCGTAACGCGTATGCAACCTGCCTCCAACAGGGGGATAACCCAGAGAAATCCGGACTAATACCCCGTATAGTCGCAGAGCCGCATGACTTTGCGACGAAAGTTTCGACG
>Ga0265299_10000741_pt1 | contig 39683 bp, 41 predicted proteins | sample AusTroGonzalo_MG_4_FD_193485 | JGI IMG/M metagenome (GOLD analysis project Ga0265299, IMG submission 193485) | Bovine rumen microbial communities from tropical cattle in Woodstock, Queensland, Australia - Gonzalo_02 | ecosystem: Host-associated > Mammals > Digestive system > Stomach > Rumen ...
TCGCCATGCCCCAGAAGATTCCTTGATCGCCCCAGCCGGAGTTGTTCACGCCCTGCGCGATATCCGGCGACTGCTGGCTGATATGCTCTGCGACCAGAACATTGTTTCCGCTGATGGTGTTCTCTTCTCCCCAGAACAGCTGATATGCCCGCGTGTACCCGATCTGATTGACCGCCACACGCACGAACGCCGCGATGTCCTCCGCGGAATACTGTGCCTTGCTCGTGATCTCGCCGCCGAGCGTTACGATGTTGTCCTTGATCATGACTTCAAGGGCGTACCGCGTCATCGGGTCTTGTTCCAGATAGCGGTCGAGAATGTAGCACGAAATGAAATCGGCCATTTTGTCGGGATGACCGAGAGAAACCCATTCGCTGGTTTTGTACATAAAGTACCTCACATTTGTTCGATAGTTTCAACGGGAGTTTCCGTCACGGCAGGCGTCATCCGCTTCCAGTCGCAGCCCTCGCCATACTTGAACTCGGCCCAGCGGCGACGGATGACGTCGCAATAGTGTTCGTCCAGTTCCATCATGCGGCAGATACGCCCGGTCTGTTCGCAGGCAATGAGCGTGGAACCGGAACCTCCGAAGTTGTCGAGGACGATTTCCCCATGTCGGGACGAGTTCTGGACGAGGTAGACCAGCATCTCGACGGGCTTCATCGAAGGATGGGCGTCATTACATTTCGGCTTGTCGAAGTGGAGCAAGTTCGTCTGGCATCTGTCGGAATACCACTGATGTGCGGCTCCGGGCTTCCATCCGTAGAGGGCGGACTCGCTCTGATACTGATAATCGAACCTTCCGAGCACGAAACTGTTCTTGATCCAGTACAGCGTCTCATGCACTTCCAGGTCGTTCTCCTTCGCCGCAAGGCGGAAGTTCGCGGACTCCGAATCGGAATGGAAGATGTAGAACACGGCTCCCGGCTCCATGACACCCGATGCACACTTGAACGCGCTGTTGAGGAACTTTCGGAAGTCGGCATCCGGCATATCGTCGTTCCGAATGGTCAGGCCGTTGCTCCCCTGCAGGGCTACGTTGTACGGCGGGTCAACGAGGTACAGAATGGCCTTGTCTTCGCCCATCAGTTTGGCCGTATCAGCCGCATCCGTGCTGTCGCCGCACATCAGCCGGTGTTCGCCGAGCTGATAAACCTCGCCGCGAACGCTGACCGCCACCTCCGGGGCTTCCGGCACAGCGTCCGGCGAAGTTTCTCCGGTCGTGACCTGCTTGTCGGCGTCGCCGTTCAGGAGCTTGTCGAGTTCGTCGGAATCGAATCCGAGGAGCGAGAGGTCGAAGTTCGCGTCCTGCAGGTCTTTGATTTCGAACGGGAGCAGGTCATAGTTCCATTCCGCGAGCTCGCCCGTCTTGTTGTCGGCGATGCGGTATGCCTTGACCTGTTCGGGTGTCAGGTTGTCCGCGACGATGACCGGGACTTCCGTCAGTCCGAGGCGCTCTGCCGCCTTTAATCTCGTGTGGCCGCAGATAACGGTCATGTCCTTGTCCGTTACAATCGGCTGCTGCCAGCCGAACTCCTTGATGGATTTTGCCACGGCGTCCACGGCGTCGTCATTGAACCGCGGATTCTTTTCGTAGGGCTTGACCGATGTGATCGGTACGTTTTGGATTTGCATGCGCGTTCCTTTCTTATAAGAGTTGTTCCGGGATTGGATTCCCGATTTTGAAAAAATGTTAGTTCCTGCACAATATCACGCCTGTCATAGGCGTTAATTGATACGAAGACAGTAAACAATCACCGACAATTCGGAGACCTTGCAATGAAGAAATCTTACTTTTATCTCGTTTTCTTAATGCCGCTTTTCCTTATCGCTCTCATGAAGCTTTGCCGGGCTCCCGCAGCCCCCATTCCCGCGGAAAAGAAGATGACCGCATCCGAAGAACGCGCCATTGCCGCTGAGGAACGCCGTGCGGAACGCAGAGAAGCCCGCGAGGCAAGAAAAGCTGAGAAGGCCGCTAAGGCCGCAGCCGCCCAGCAGGAAATGGCTGCCCAGTTCGAAAGCATGAGCTTTGGTGGATTCCCCTCTTTCGACCCGAACATGAGCATCGACAACGGCATGGCAATGGCTCCCGGCATGGGCTTTGGCGGCGGTTTCGGCGGCATGCCCGGTATGGGATTCGGAGGCGGCTTCGGCGCTTTCTAATTCCTACTCTACAATTGATTCTTCTAAGACCATCTCCTCGCGGACTTGGTCTTTTTTTATATCCATGACTTATGTTCATCCTGAGGAGAATGTTCTGAAGAGAGAACGTATCTCTAAAGCACATCCAACGAAATTGTCTGAAATAATCGAGATGTCATGCAATAAATCAAAAGTGCTATGCGTTATTTGATATGTAAGCGCTGTTACGAAACGCAAAGAAACACTGCGGCAAACAGTTGCGAACACCAAAATCAACTACAACCACCTTTCTAATTCGGAGAATAACAATGAAAAAGCTCGCCTCTCTCTTCATCCTCATCGCAATCGCCGGACTGGTTTCTGTGAACGCCTACGCGCACACCTTTGACTTTGGCTTCGGCGGCTTCAATACCTTCGGATACGGATTCGGCAGCTTTGGTTACGGCATGACTCCGAGCTTCGCTATGGCTCCCGGCTTCGGCTACGGCATGGACTTCGGCGGCTTCGGCTACAGCTTCGCCGGTTTTGACGGATTCAATCACGGCTTCACCGCCCACACTGCTGTTCCGAACTCCATCCGCAAGATCGTCCCGATTCCGGCGACCGCATCTGTCAATACTTCCATCAGCTATGATGAAGACGGCAACATCCATGTTCGTCCGTTCGATGACGAGGACCTCTTCGTCGAAGATTGAATCTCTCCGCTGAAAAGCGATTGGTTGTGCAGGACGTCTCCCAGGGGGTGGGCAGGCGTCCTGCTTTTTATGTTCTGTTAGCGAAATAGAAACTATTCTCCTTCTTTCCGTTTTCGCAAACTTGCAATTTCTCCTGTGGCGTGATATATTAAGTGCAATCATTCAAATTCAATATTATCAGCAATTAACAACGGAGAAACAACCATGCCTGATTTCAAACTGACGTTCCAAGAAGAAGTGCGCCGCCTTGCCCGCAAGGAAGTCAAAGCCGCCAGCGAGACTCTCGCCGCCCAGCAGAAGACCATCCGCGAGCTCACCAAGCGCATTGCGGCTCTCGAAAAGAAGCAGGCCGTTGCAGTTCCCGTTGCACCGAAAGCAGACAAACCGGCAGAAGTTGTTGTCCCCGCGAAGTCCGGCAAAGCAAGATTCTCCCCGAAGACCATCGCTAAATTCCGCAAGAAATACGGCATCTCACAGAAGGCTGTCGCCGCGATTCTCGGCGTGACGGTCTTTGCTGTCAGCCATTGGGAGCTCGGAAAGAATCGTCCTCGTGCCAATCAGATTGCTGCCATCAGCGCATTGACGAAGCTCGGCAAGAGAAAGGTCATCGCGCTCCTGCAGGAAAAAGCTCCTGCCGAAGCCGCTGCCATGAATAAAGCCAAGCCCGCAAAAGCCGCCAGGAAGCCCGCGAAGGCTGACAAAGCTCCGAAGGCCGCCAAGCCCGCAAAGAAAGCCAAAGCGCCGAAGGCCGCCAAGACGGTTGCCGTCCCTGCTCCCGCTGTGGCGACCGATAAGGTCATCAGCGTGAAGCCCGGCGTCTAACACCGAGAGCATACGCGATCCATCGCGCTCCAGGCAACCGCCACCGCGCAACAGCGTCCTGCGCGGCAAATGAATCACGCCGGATGCTGTCAAGTGCAGGAAACGGCTTCGCGGTGTCTTTCTGGGCGTTGGGATAGGACAGCGGCTGCGCCGGAATAACGGAAACGCGAGAAACAGCCCAAATTCGCGCGACAGGCAAGCGCGAGCATGAGGTCGCACGAGCCCGCAAAGCCCCCGCAAATCGCCCCAAAACGCGAAATTTCGGCCTTCCTCGAAAATAATAGGGGGCCGAAAAAACCGACCTCGAAAGGTACTCCCTGAGGATCTATGCTCTATTGCGCGCGGAAGGACTCCCCCTAATAGGCAGAGTTTCCGCGGTTGTCCGAATGTCATATTGTTTTGCCGTTTAAGGGGTTGCAAAGGGGGTTGTTTCGCGTCATATCATGATTTCCGGTTTTGCCAACGGGTCCGCAAAACGCGACAAATCGCGTTTGTCGGGATGCATATTTCTTTCTTTTGCGGGGCCTTTCTTCTTTTCGAGGCGGGGATTTGACTTTCCCGATTTCGGGTGTAAATTATTAGGCCCTTTTTGAGAATGTTCCCATTCCTCGAAGGGGTTAAGGGTTATGGCTGACGGGGATTCGCTCCGTCAGCCTTTTTTGCGTTTCCGGGCTTGACTTTCCTGCGTGTGCGTGGTATCGTATGGTACCTTTTCGGGAGCTCCCGTGTGGCGCGTGGAGCAGCCGGCGGTCTCTTGCGGGATCGCCGGTATTTTTTTCTTTGAGCTTCGGGAATCGAGAGTCTGTTGATTATGAGTTGTTTGAGTGTTCGATTCCCCAATTCCCAACCCAGACAGCGCCCTGGCATATAAATGCCTGAAAAACACATGCATGTAAGACCCCTTGGGAATCGTGGGAATTGGGGAATTGAGAGATGGGAATTTATTATTTCTTATTGATTGTTAGCATGTTTCAAAAAACCTCTCGATTCCCGCCAAATTCCCAAAACAGCCCTCAATTCCCAAGGTTCCGATTTTTTTTCTGACCATCATCTTGGGAATTTACGATTTGGGAATCGATTTCGGGGAATCGGCTGTCAGACGGTAATACACGATTTTTCTTCCGGCCTCTGTATCGTACTCCCCTGCAACGATGCTGCCGTTTTCTTTGAGGGTGGCGATGATCTGCCGGAACATATCCTTGGATTCGTGCATGCGTTTCAGCAGGGCGCTGTGGGTGTATGTTCCTCCGGCTTCGCGGATGTACCGCAACGCCTTCTGGCATTTCTCATCGAACGGGTTCTCGAACGTGTAGGAGTTGGTGAGGAACAGCGTCTTGTTGATCTGGTATTCCACGAACTGGCTTGCCCACTTGACGGCATCCACGGAGATGACGGGATCGTTGACGTTCTCGCTGACGGCATACAGGATGGACAGCTTGCACACTTTTTCGAAGGCACGAGCCCAGAACGCGGTCGGGATGATGGCTTTGAGCTTGTCGTACTTGCTGTAGATCTCGTCGTACTTGTCGTCCAGTTTGTCGAGCAGCTTTGCCGCGTCCTCGGTCGCCTGAATGATCATCGGCGTCGGAAATTCCATGCAGAGATTTCCTCTGCTTTGACCGTAATTGAGGATGGTTTTGACCTGTCGGATGATGGGAGGCGGGACGCTGATGAATTGGGCGTGGTTCTTCTTGCCGCGTTCTCCGGCTTCGAAGATGAGGCATCGTGCGATAAGGCCGTTGGCGAGCAGACGCTTGTTGAGCGACTGGAAAAACATCTCCGGGATGGCCGTTCCGAAGATGACGAGGTACGGGTTTTGAATGTCAACGGCCATTGAATCGAATCCTTTCTCTTTCTGTTCTTTTTTTCGTTTGATGAGTTCAGCACGGCCCATAGCCTTGCTTCGGATGGTGTAGGAGCTTGAAGACGAGGTGAAGATTTCGAGCATCTTTCCGATCATCGCCTCGGCTCTGGGGTCGCCGGACTTCATACTGTTGATGAGGGTGTCGATCTCGTCGACCTGGAACAGCATTGACGGGCTGATGAAGAGGGCATCCTCCAGGGCTTCGCCGGATGCGAACGAGTTCGCGATGCACTGGTTCATGGCTGGCTTCGCGGCACAGGCGATGGTCTTGGTGATGCGGCGCGGATGATCTTTGCCAACGCCCGATCCCGCGAGCGCGATAAGATAAATGTTCGCGCGGTTGTTCCGGGTGTCGGCGACGTTTCGACCGACCAGGAGCGACAGGCAGGACAGAGCGCCGCAGAACGACAATAGCCGATTCGGTTTCGGAGCACAGCTCATGGAGAAGTCCGTGATCTCATCGATGAGGCCGGGAACGTGCAGGAGCTTTTCGCTGATTTTGCCGGGATCGCCAGCAGTTTCAATGCTGTTCTCCTTCTTTTCAAGGTCGCTAAGGTCGACGGCTTTCGGCTTCATCAAGCCGCTGATGTCGACGTTCACAGGTTCGGGAGCCTTCGGTTTGTCGTAACATCCCGGCTCGTACATCTCCCGGAGCTTGCGCCAGTCGTTGCCGGAACACGAGTTGTGGTGGCATCGGAATCCGATGGCGCCGCTTGGCTCCTCGATGAGGACGGCAGATCCGTTGGTGTGCCGCGGATTGAACGGGCAGACCTTGAACACCCATTTGCGGCCACCATTGTATGGAACGGGGCTGTTCACGTTAAGACCATGCCGGAGAATCCAGTCGTCGAGGACGAAACCGGAACTGGACGGGGCCGCGACGTGCATCTGAGGCTCTGCGGCTTCGATGCCTGCAGCGGCGACCAGAAGTTCACGACTGACCTCGCGCACCTCATCCGGCACAGACACGATGTTCGCCATGCGGTGCGGACGGTTTGGGATGCTGTCGCCCTTGCAGTTCATGGTGCCGGGGATGCGCCAGATCCGTGCCGGGTTGAACACCGTGAGGTCGACATGCACCTGATCGGTCGATGCGGCTGCGATGCTCGCAATGACGTTCTGGACAAGCCCGTCATCCTTTGCCGGAAGGTCGATGCGATAAAGGAGCTGTGCTCCGTTACCGGAATCAAGCACGATTGGTTGTGGCCACCCGACCGAGGCAAGCCCGTTGCGAATCTGGTCTGCGAGTTCGAGAGCTGCTTTGTGTTCTTCGTCCGTGCTGGAGATGTTGCTTTTCCGTACTGCGTCGCAGTCGATGGGAAGCCATCGGCGGCGCACGATGTCATCGTCCGCCGTGGTCGCATTCTGCTCGGCTGGACCGAGACGGTTGAATGCCCGTGCCAGAAGGTCGGGGTCGACGGGGTTGAGCGTGACATACGCACCTGCGAAGGCTCGAATCTTTGCGATGGCATCGGCAGCCTGGGGGATGTGCTCGAAGTCGAAGTAGCCGGATTCCGTGTGCGGTCTCATGTAATTCGCCGACACAGCCTTCAATATTCTGACCTCGAACACATCCCCCTCGGAGAACAGCAGACGCAGCGCGCGAACGATTTCTTCGCGGTTTGTCATGTCGCCTCCCATCAGTCGAAGACGAACACGAGCAGGACGTTATCGTCCGCCTTCGGCTTCGTCGCCATCGGCTTCTCGGCGGGCTTCGGAGCGGTCTGCGCCGAGCCTTTGCGGAGCCAAGCGCGAATCTTCGGGGCGTTGCGGTGACGGCTGTGCGCCAGCACCTTCTCGATGTCGCTGCGCTCCGCCACGCGAATCTTCTGCGTGCCGCCGCTGGTGATGGCGTCGATGTATTCCGGGCGGGAATTGACGGCGGCAAGCATCTTGTCAGCTCTCGAATAGCCGAGGATGCCGCAGAGGTCGCGTGCGGCGTACTTGATTCTGCCATTGATTGCGAACGTGCGGATCGGGGTTGCACCGTAGAAAACGGTTTCGGGTTTGTTCGGCATTGATGTTCCTTTCCTTTGTTGATTATTCTTCGGTGTCATCGAACCAGTTGTTGAGCGTGGCGAGCGCGAAGCCGAGCTTCGACGCGGCCTCTTCGATCTGCCAGTTGACTTCGCTGTTCCAATCGGTGTGCTCGAACACGAATTCGAGTTCGCCGTGCAGGGCTTCGATGATGTTCAGCGCCTTCGCCAGACGCTTGACGGAACGGTCGATCTGTTCGCGATAGTCTTTTTCTTTTCCCATGATGTTTATCCTTCTGTTACGCTGTCCGGGTTTTCGCGCATGGCCTCTTCGCAGTCATCCAGACGGGCGACAAGCCGTGCGTTCTCCTCGATCTCTTCTCGGAATTCACGGAGCTTCATTGCGATGAATTCAGCCCACGGATATTCGTGGCCCTCGTCATCCTTCGCGTAGGCGGGAGGCGTCATCGCCATATAAGCGAGAATCTCGCGCCAGAGCATCTCATTGATGCTTTCGCATTCTTCGCGTTTGCTTTCGATCTCATTCTTCCCGATGCGGGAGAGATAGCCGTCGTACTTGTAGTATGTTCCCCAGCCCATGTTCTTTTTCCTTTCTGCTCAGAACGGTATGTCGTCCGGGTCAAAGTCCTCAACGTGCGGGTCTTCGCCGGACATTGCGACCTCCGCTGAATCGTCACCCGGCTCGCGTTCGGGACGCTCGCCAAGCTCGTACCTGGTTATGGTTTCGAACTTCTCGCCTGCTGTCGAGCGGACGGTGATTCTCTTCGGCTCGGCGAGGATGCCGGAGTTCGCCAGGCGGACTGCCTCGGCGGCGCTGTGCGGCACTGGACACCACTCCGGCGCACGCTCCTTCCACCACTTGACGAACTTGGTTCGTGCGTACCCGGAGTGTTCCGGACAGACCCATTCCGACTTGTACGTTTGAAACGCCACCTCGTAGTCGACGCGCATCGTGCTCGGCGCGTCATCGGGCGCATACCGTTTCCGATGGACATCGTAGAATGTGCGGCGCACCTCGTATTCGTCGAAGAAGACCTCGCCGGAGATAATGCCGTCGTGGGCGGCATGGGCGGTAAGCTCGGAATGCTGCGATGGCGGGAATTCGTATCCGCACTGCGGGCATTTCGCATATGCCGCATGGATGAGCGCGTAGCATTCCGGGCATTTCTTCGCCGGAGCATCGCCGTTGCCGGGGGTCTTGTCCTTGACTCGGATCATGTCCACGGGGCCGTGGCGCATGATGTTGCCGCCGTAGTCCAGGACAAGGCAATTCGTCTTCCCTGTTTCGGGTGAGAGGCGTGTTCCGCGTCCGACCATCTGGATCAGCAAGCCCGCCGAGTTCGTCGGGCGGAGCAGGACGATGCAGTCCGTGTTCACAGCGTCGAATCCAGTCGTCAATACGTTCACGTTGCACAGAAACTTCAGCGGCGGCTTCGGCGTTCCGAACAGGTCTGCGGGAACAGTCTTGCCTTTGAAGCGGTCGAGAATTTCGGCGCGTTCGCCAGCCGGAGTGTCTCCGGTCACGACTGCGCATTCCTGCCCGCTGTATCCTCGGATAGCCTCGGCGACGTGCTGGCAGTGCTTCACCGACGAGGTGAATATCAGCACGGACTTGCGGTCCCGCGTCAAGTCGACGATTTCCCGACAGGCGGACAGAACGAGTTGTTCCGTATCCATCGCCGCCTCGATTTCGTCGGCGATGAACTCTCCGCCACGGATGTGCAGATTGCCGAGGTCGGCCTCCGCGCGTCCGGCACGGGATATCAATGGCGACAAGTACCCTTGCTGAATCATCTCTTTGAGGTTGGCCTCGTAGCAGATTTCATTCAGGAGGTTGTCCGGCTTGCAGATGAGGCCGCCCTTCAATCTGAACGGCGTGGCCGTCAGCCCGATAAGCCGGACACGGGGATTGATGCCCTTCATGTCCTGCAGGAACGTCCGGTACATTCCATCCCCGTCCGGAGCGATGAGGTGTGCTTCGTCAACGATAATCAAGTCGAATTTGCCCAGCAACTCGGCCTTGTTGTACACGCTCTGGATTCCGGCCACAATGACCGGCTCCTCGGTGTTCCGCGACTTCAGCCCTGCGGAGAAGATTCCGATGGGAACTTCCGGGCAGAGCTTCCGAATCTTGTCGGCGTTCTGTTCAAGGAGTTCCTTCACGTGAGCGAGAATGAGCACACGGCCACTCCATTGCGTTACGGCGTCCTTCGCGATCTGTCCGATCACCAGAGACTTGCCCGTGCCCGTGGGGAGAACGACGCATGGATTGTTTTTCTTTTCGCGGAGGTGGTTGTACACGGCCTCAACCGCCTCCCGCTGGTAGGGCCGCAATTCCATTGTCAGTCCCTCAGCTGAACGCCCGACTTCTTCAAGCCGTCGCCGATATTTTTCTTCATTTCTTCCCAGTCTTTCTTCTTCATGTGCATAATCCTGCGGACCTTGTTTTCCGGGACTCCCCTCATCAGCATATTACAGACGTTGATTTCCTTTCTGTCGGACAGGTTCTTGCAGAAGTTCTGCACGGCATCAATCTGCTTGCTGCGGTTGATCTTTTTCATATTCTGAAATCCTTATGAACACCATTCCATTCGGGGGCATAGGTTCTCTTTTGGTGACTGTGATTTTGTAAATGAGGGAGTCATCCTCGTACACGCCCGCGCAGGTGAGCGCGTCCAGTAAACTCTTTTCCGAGTTGTCGATGTCGCGCCTGCGGTTGTCGGGCGGATAAAGGTCAAGCTCGACTTGAACGGGGCATGTGAATTTCGCATACCCCGTTCTCCGTGCAATCGCCGTCACGCTCTCCCGGTACTTCCGGCCATCACGGCTGATGAGGACGCGCGGTCCCACATGCCTATAGTAATGGTTGAGACTTGGGGGCCACGGCAGTTCGAGTTCGAGCATCACATCCACGGCGGCTTGCTGGGAACGCGGGCGGGCTGGGCGGTTGTCGGCATCGCGGGAGCCGGCTTCGGTTCCGGCTTGTAGTTCGCCCTGGGCTCGTAGCCGCGGATGTCGTTGGTGATCTCCCCGGTGTTCTTGTCCTTCCGGCAGTGGACCTTGATGACGAGCGGGAGGTTGTGGAGGTCGGCGGAATCGTTCGGAGTGAGGACGTTGACCGCACGGCAGATGGCGGACAGGTCGGCACGGGCCATGCGGACCGCTTCGGCATTCTGGTTCTCGATGTTCAGGCGGGACCAGAGCTTGCGTCCGGCGAATTCACCGTCCGTGATCTCGAATTCGAGCTGGAGGTAGCGTCCGGTCCCGGCTCTGGTTTCCTTCATCTCGGAATCCGTGATGACGGCGAGGTATTTCCCTGCGGGGATCGGGTCGAAAGTTTTGCTGGGTTCGACTTCATTCGCGTTGAAATTGAGAATGGCCATAGTGAATAGTCCTTTCGGTTTGTTGTTCAGCAGCCGCAGTATGCGGGCGTGATTTTGGGTTTGACGGGGTTCTTCGGGGTGGATGAGCTGACGAACACGGGCTTTGAGGGCGGGCAGTGCAGATGCTCGAAGTAGACGAGATGCGGCATGAAGTCGTCGTGGATGATTCTGCACTTCGTTCCCTTTGGGATCATGCCGCCGCAGAAGTCGCAGATGTGGTTATGCTTTGCGATGGCGATGTGGTCGGACATTTCGAATCTCCTTATGAGGCCGCTGCCGCAGGAGCAACGGAGTTTTTGTAAGCCTCGATGAAAGCATTCCAGGAAAGCGGAATCTCGCTGGGGAGACTGTAACGGTTCTTGGCGATGCAGGCGGGGCTTCCATTCGTGCGGAGGATGCGTTCACCGCCGTCCGCGCCGATGGGAGCGGCGATGACGCGGCTGTCGCCGTCCTTGGAGACGCGGAGGCGCTTGGTGGCGAAGAAGACGCCGTCGACCCATTCGGAGATGAGGCTTGCGGCATGCTTGTGGAGTCGGGGCGAGTAACGGTCATAGGCCGCATTCTCCGGGTCTTCGAATCTCTCGACTTTCGCATGGGCGAGCAGGATGACCATCATGCCGCGTTTGTTGCGAAGCTCGTCGAGGAGAGCGATGACCTTGCGCCAGTGGACGAGAGCGTCCACATATCCCTTGCCGTACCCCCCATCGGCTTTCTCGATGGATCGGACGCCGAACTCCTTGCAGATTTCGTCGAAGATCAGGCGTTCAAGCCAGTCGAGAGAGTCGATGACCACGGTGCGGAAGCTGTGTTCCTCATCGCGGAGGGCAGTCAGAGAATCGAGAACATCGCCGACACTCTGCGCAAGCGGGAACTTGCAGCAGTCTATCTCGCCGAGACCATCCTCGGTCTGGATGATGATGGGAGCGGGTGCAGACGCCCCGAAGGTCGACTTCCCGACTCCCTCCTGACCGTAAACCATGATTCTCGGCGGCTTGTTCTCTCGTCCTGACTTAATGCTTTCAAGCATTCCCATTTTCCTTTTCCTTTCATTATGAACTCTTTTCTGAACACTTTTTCTGAAACTATGATGCTGTCTTAGGCGAACTTATTTTTCCATTCTCACTTCTTTCCTTTCTGTGTGAGCTTATCAAGCTCGGTTTTGAGTGTTGCGCAGGCTACTTTCAGCACTTCTGCAGCTTGCTCTTTGGTCAGCAGGACGCCGGGATACTTCTTTTTGAGTTCTGCGATGCAGTCTCGGAATGCCTTGCTGAGGTTCTTTTTCAGTTCGGTCGCCATCGCAATCCGGAGTTCGTCCTCATCTCGGCATTTGCTGATATTCCGTTTCTCCATCGTGATGACATACGCCCTGTTGATGGTGAGGTTGCCGGACCTGATGGCATCCTTGATTTCCTCCGGCGCGTGATCCAGGATCGAGCGAATCTTCTCGACCGTCCCCCGTGAGGTTCCGAGGAGCATGGCTGTTCTTTCGGCGCTTCTTCCCGGAGTGGGGTCGCCCGTTCTGGGACGTCCGGCCTTCCTGCGGCGGTCGAGAAGAGAAAGACATTTCATGAGTTCGGCATCGGTCAGGTTCCGGCGGTTGGCCTGCGAATCAATGGCGTACTCCAGAGCCTTTTCCTCATTGGCGAATTTTTTGAGGACAACCGGGATCTGCGGAAAGCCGAGCTTGATAGCGGCGAGAAGCCGGGTGTGTCCGTCGACCACCGTCAGGTTATGTCCCGACCACACGGCAATCGGATGAGCCCTGTCGAAGCCGTGCTGCTTCATATCCTCGGCGATTTTGCTAAGGATATCTTCGCGGATCGGGAAGAGGTTTTTGAAGGGAGCCGCAGTGCGGAGGCTGTCGGTGTTCACAAGCGTGGAGGTGTAATCCATTTCCTTGAAGATGGATTCGGTCTTATCGATTTCGCGGTTTGCCATAGTCAGTTGTTTCCTCTGAATCTGTTGAGTTCTGCGTCGAGTTTTTCGACAATTTTTTTCCTGAGAGCAGCGAGTTCCTTTGCGGAATACCGGATTTCCGGGTACTGCTTCAACTCGCGGTCGGTTCGCGCGGTCAGGGCGCAGCAGTAGCTGTTTTCCAGGGCAAGCAGACGGTCTGCTTTGGTGTCGACGGGATCGGCCTCATCGGAACATTCTTCCGCGTGTCGCGCGTCCATTGTCGCCTTGTACGCTTTGTTGAGGGATAGCTTTCCGTCCTTGACGGCATCCTTGATCTCGTCCGATGCGTGGTCGTTGACTGTGCGGAGGCGCTCGACTTTCGCGCGGGAGACACCGAGGATGGATGCCGTCTCTTCAGCGCTCTTTCCGAGTTTAGCCTCACGTGAGGCTAAACTCTTTGCCGGACCCGTTTTCTTCCTTTTGTCGAGTTCCGTCAGGCATTTGAGGAGCTCGGCATCGGTCAGATTCCGGCGATTGACCTGCGATTCGATGGCGTATTCCAAGGCTTCGGCCTCGTCCTTGAATTTCTTAAGGATCACAGGGATTCTGGCGAAAAGAAGCTTCTGTGCGGCAGTCAGGCGGGTGTGTCCGTCTATGACCGTCAGATCATGTCCTTCCCACAGGATGATCGGGTGTCCGTTGTCATACCCCTTGGCTTTCATGCTGGCCATAACGTGCTCCAGGTCGGTCTGCTTGACGGGGAACAAATCCTTGAATGGAGAGGCTGTTTTGATTTCGAGCGGATTTGCCATCGTGGCGGTGTCTTGCGTGACGAAAAGGAAATCGTCGAATCTCTCAGTGGTGTTGTCCATCAGAGCACCTCAGGCATCGGTTCGGTTGCGTTCCAGCGGATGACGCTCAGGTCGTTGCCGCGGACATAGGCGTTCCAGACGCGAATGTAGGCGGCAAGGGTTTCCTGGACGGAAAGAGACCGGACGCCAAGACGGTTTTCAAACAGTCTGTTGCGAAGAGTCATGATCGGGTGTTTCATTCCGATATCGGAGCCGGTCTTGAGCGTATCGAAGAAGGCTTTCAGCTTGTAGCGGTAGGCGGTGTTTCTGCCGATGACGCAGTAGGCGAGCGCCATGTGGGACTTCACGAAGTGGTGTCCGCCGTGTTCGGCAACGTCGGCGGCCAGTTCGATCATGTCCTTGCGTTCGTTGTAGAACTCGCGGAGGTCGTTGTTGCTGACATCCCTCTGACAGGTTTTGGGGGCGAGGTTGCTGTCAACGAAATCGTGGAGCCAGAGGAGCTTCGTCAGGGTCGCGGCGGTGACGGAATGCGCCGAACGTTCGATCTGCATGATGTTGCTCGCCGTGCGGGTCTTGCCGATGTCGAACGTGACGATGCTGTCTTTGTCCGCATTGTAGACGATGAGGAGCGGAATCGAAACCTTGGCTTCGATGACGGCCCAGAGTCTGTGCTGACCGTCAAGCAGAGTTCCGTCATCGGAGAAGACGATGGTCGTGCCGTTCATCTGCCAGCGTCCGCATCTCATGTCCTGAGCATACTGGTCGACGCGCTTCTGGTCGATGTTACGGTTCATGGTGTTCTTCTCAAGCATTTCGCAGGCCATGTCGGGAGTGACTTCAACGAGCTTGACGATGATTTTGGGGGTAGCGGTTTTGTTCATGATGTTTCTCCTGTGTGTCGTTATGAAATGGAATTAGAGGGTGTCGATAATGCGGATTTCTTCGAAGCCGGTGGGCCAGATGCCGGAGTTGTCGCACTCGCGGTAGCGGTTCAGCGCCGCCTTGTTCGTGTTCTCGGCGAGGTCGAGGACTTCATCCGTGAGCTTCCAGACGCCAGCCGAAAACGGCTCGTTCTTCTCGACCGCGATCATGTAGACCGGGAAGGTCGTGCCGGAAACGGCGCGGAGGACCATGCGATAGAACGCCATCTGGTGGATGTATCCGAAACGGCGGCAGTCGGACTCGAACCAACGAAGACTGTCGCAGGTCTTGAGGTCAACGAGGCCGAATTCCGGGTTGAACCAATCCATTCTGATTTGGCAGGGGACTCCGCAGCAGCAGGCCCGCACAACGCCTTCTGCCTCGCCGTGTGCGAGAAGTTTCAGCGCTTCGGGGTGGATGCTGACAGCCGCCTGGAGCTTCATGATGAAACCGAAGTCCTTCTCGGAAATGACCTCGCGGTCCTGTTCCGCCAGCCAGTCGGCATATGCCTTGGTAGTCTTGCCGAAGGGTTCGCCTGTCCGGGGATTGACGGGGCCGTTGCAGACCACAAAATCGTGTTCGAAAACGTGGCGTCCTTCGAGGATCAGGCTGTGGGCGGCACGACCGAGGGTGAAAGCCGCGGACTCTTTCTGTTCGATCTGCCCGGTTATTTCCTTGTAGTACAGGGCAGGACTTTCGCGGAAGTCGGCCAGAAGGTGGCTCGACATGTATTCACCGTTGCGGCTGCGTTCGTGGTATTCGTTGGCGGGTTCGTGGATGATGAAGTTTGTCATGGTGTTTCTCTGTTGGTTGATGGTTGAAGTGACTTGTTCCTACCAGTATTATTTCAGAAAATCGTCGATGTGGACGGTATAAAACCTGGCTTTTGGGATAACTTTTTTTGGATTTTTTTGTTGTTCCCGGTTTTTTGAGGCGGGGTGGTTATTCCACATTTATTTGTCTTACGCACCCTCCCTTCGTTTCTATCCGGCGGATTCCCGCTTTGACGAATTCAGCCTTGAAGCGCCACATGTATTTTTGCTGAAATCCGGCATGTGACTTGTATCCCAATTCCTTTGCGAGTTGACGCTGGGACACTCCCTCGCAGAGTCGTTTCCAAACGTAGCGATACTCTTCCGGCATGGTTTCCAGGACCTTGTGAACCTTCTCAATGCGTTCGAGCCTGGCATGTCGTTCTTCTGCGGAGTAATCATGGTCATCAAGCAAACGATCAATGACCTTCAGTTTCTCTCCTTCCGGTGAATCCAGGGAAATGTCATCAGACCAGATATGCCCATCGGCAAAGGCCTTTTTCCGAGCTTCATAAATTCGGAGACCGGCAAGACGTCTGATAATGGCCCCGGCGAAAGCATTGAAATCTCCCTTCTTCGGGTCAAAGTTGCTTTCGTGAATCTTTTCGAGAAGCTTCAGTTTCAGATCCTCTTCCTCGTCTTCGCGGCTCCAGGGAGGGAAGAGACCGGACGAGATGAGACGGTTCCCCGCAACGCTGATCATGCGGTTGATTTCGGGGGATGTGTAGATTTCCTCATCGGAGGGAATCCCGATGCGGGCTGGAGCGGCCGCAGCCTTCTTGATTGTGTTTTGCATTGCGCACCTCTTGGGTTCGTTTGGTTTCCTTGCCGGATTATTTCCGGGTGAACACCCAGTGCGGAATTGCAAAAATTTTCGTTCGTTGCAAGGTTTATCCTTGTGCAACTATATAACAGTCAGCGAGATATAAATGAATATTTTTGTTTTTGCGTCTTGCAAATCGGACGTTTGCTGCAATTCTGCAAGAAAGAAGCCGCATTGCTTCTTTTCATGCATTCGTTTCGTGATGTCGATAGACGAAAAACCCCGCAACCAGCAAATCTGCCAGTGCGGGGCAACCCTTGACAGTGACTTACAAACGCGCCGTCTGGCGCCATTGTTAAATCACAAAAACGATTGAGTCCTTAGCGAATGTCGCGGAGCTTTCGGAGCAGTTCAGGGTAATAGTTATGAAGGAAGGAGACGCGCTCTTCCCTTGCTTCAAGGATATTGAACCGATCCTTTTGCGGCGGGATAAGGATATTGAACAGTTCCTTGTATATGACGCCAAAGGGACATTCCTTCGAATCATCCCATTTCTCCTTTACGCGGGAAAGCTGATAGTCTTCAATGGAAACCTTCTTGCAGAAATCCCTGTTGGTATAACCGAAAACGGCTGTCAGGCATTTCGTTTCAGTTTCATTCAGATCATCGCCCTCAATGTTTCTCTTGATCAGATCGACAAGCGCAATCCCATGCTGCCAGACATAGCTTTCGACAGCCTCCTGTATTTGATCCTGTTTGCCTGGAGCCTTGACACGCCGTTTGACGGGACGTCTGGCGTACATGGTCTTGAGATTCTCCCAAATGGGTTCAGCGGAAACAAAGAATCCCTGAGTATCGGAATACTCTACAAGCCCATTGATGTCGTAATACTGATTCTGGAGGTCGGATGCTGCGCCGGGCGTTTCCGAAGATCGGTTCCCAATGCGAATATGTTCCGGCCTGTCGCCAATATAAATGACGATAGAACTGTCCTTGACACCTCTGAGGAAATTGCGGATATCCTGAAATCCGTGCCAGTTGCGAACAAAGTATATGTTCCGGCCTTCTTGCCCTTTGGTTCCGAGCCACCAGACCTTATTGTCCAGCTCCATTCTGGCCTGACCTCTGCATTCCAGTTCATCATGCAAAAGTGCGGCCAACGCAGAGTAATCAACAAGATATCGTTCAATGTCTTCATCTTCAATTTCTTCAACATCTCCGTTCTGTCCGATCACGACAGGCGCAAGGTCGTCACCGCTTGCCTTCTGAAAGTATTCGACTTTGAATGCGGAGTCTCCGATTTGTATGGATGCCGCATTTTGCGTCCGCTTCAGAAACCCCCATTCCATCAGGCCGTAACGCACTGCACTCGGCAGCATTTCCCTGTACTGGTAGCTCATAATCGGTTTTTCCCCGGACGAAAACTTGATGAGTTCCGTGATCAAGGTCGTGTTGAGCTGTTCCCCGGCAAGGCGAAGCTTCCATCTCCGGATATACTTCCTCAACAGTTTTGCCTGAGCATCCGTCTTTTCGGAGAGGTTGTCTCCAGTCAGACTCAGATCAAAAGTTGCCTGGCGAAACGCTGTGAACTCCGGGCGCATCCTGAAAAGAACAACGGCGCGGACGAATTCGATGTTCTCCATTTTCAGTTCTTTTTCATCAAGATACCTGTCAATGCAGTGAAATACTCCGTCTTCACCGTTACAGAATGTAATCTGACTTTTGGGGTCATCAATCGGACGTACTGTTACGCTTTTGAAAATCACGTCCTCGATTCCATCCGATCCGTCGATGTCGAACAGAAAGCTCCTGTCCTTCAGGGGGGAGAGATTGTAGATAGGTTTCGGTTCCCGCAGCAATTCACCATTATATCCGATCAGCACCTTCAGGAGCAAAGACGCCAGGGTGTTGCTGTCGGAAACACCATCCACGCCATAGAGGGAGAACACACCCTCTTCCTCGTTGAACGAAAAAACGAAACGGTAAGGCAGAACGACACGGGTCGGCTCAAACTTGTCCTTTTCCGGGTTGTCGATCTCCAGAACAATGGGTTTCTCCTGAAGCGTCGCGAAATAATGGTAGTTCGGACCAAGTCTGTAAGTTTGGATATTGCAGCTTCGACTGCCCTTGATGAGCCTGAAAAAATCAACTGCGACCGTCTCCATTGCCTTCAGGTCCGACTTCTTTTGCGTCGGCATCTTCAAAGGAAGATTGGGATACTTGATGCAAGTCTTCTTCCGGCTGCAGTCGCTGATAATGACAAGATTCGACCATTTATCCCAGAACTTCTTGTTCGAAAGATAAATATATGCAGCCTGTTCATATCGGTTCCATTTCCCGAAGTCTTCGTCGAGATTCATGCTCTCTTCAGTTTCCGAAAGGCGTTTCGCGATTTGAATGCCATCGCACGATGAATCGCGTATGGTTTGGAAAGACTGAAGAGCGTCATGGATTTTCGAAATGAGGCCTGCTTCTTTCGGCGCATGATCGATGCTGAGGCAAATGTGCCAGCGTCGCCCAAGTTCATCAATATCTTCGAGCAGATGATGGAATTCAATGTTCGGATATTCATCGGTAGGCTGTTCGAGGAGCTTGCTGATAGGGGCGAAGAGCTTTTCGATGGTCAGAGGTTGAAGATGCTTGATTAAAGAGATTGTGTCATAGGTAGCCATTTTTTTTCTTCTTTCGAATTTAAGTGATGCGTCAATTCGAACCGCGACGAAGCGGCGGGAGACTCCGCGGAATCTCCGGGATTCCGCGTCATCCGATTGTATGGTCTCCGATTTTACTATACACTGTCTATTTGCCATCTAACGTCAGTTAGTTCCGGGGGTATCCGAAAAAACGGTTTTTTTCCGGAACATCGTGTAGTCTCTCCGTTGTTATGTTCTTCGTTTCGGGTCGGAATCTCCGTGATTCCGCGTCATCCGTTATCGAGTTTCTCCTATAATGTAGCACGGTACACTGCCAAGGAATGTCAGTTTAAAGAAAAAATCCAAAAAAAAACGAAAAAAACACCAGTTTTATACCGTCCACTTAGCCGAATTTCTGAAATAATATTGGTAGGGAGAACTTGTTTCCCGCTGTTTTTCGGGACAGGGCCTCTCTGCTGTCCATAACATGTCTTTTCGAAGGAGTCTTTATAAATTATGAACTATGGAAGCGTATGCAGCGGCGTGGAGGCCGCGACCCTTGCCTGGGGACCGCTCGGCTGGAAGGCGGTGTTCTTCGCCGAGGTCGAACCATTCCCCGCCGCTGTTCTGCAACAGCGGTTCGGTGCGACGCGGCCGAAGCGTCTGCTCCCGCCTGCTGAGGCGCAGACCGAGAAAGAACGGAAGCAGAGGGAAAGCTGGGAGAAACAGATCGCAGAACTCCCTGAAGGTGGCGTAATCCCCAATCTTGGGGATTTCACAAAAATCACAACGGAGGACTATAATGAACCTATCGACCTGCTCGTCGGCGGGACCCCCTGCCAGAGCTATTCCATTGCCGGGCTTCGAAGAGGACTCGCCGACCCCCGCGGAAACCTCGCGCTCGAGTTTGTCCGCCTGGCTTATCGCTCAGGGGTACGATGGACAGTCTGGGAAAATGTGCCCGGCGTACTTTCAAGCCAAACCGGAAATGATTTTGCCAGCTTCTTATCGCTGTTGTGCGGCTGGGAAGTCAGTGTCCCTGTCGGCGGGTGGAGAAAATGCGGAATCGTCACTCCTGCTCCTGGATGCTTTGGACTGGCATGGCGAACTATTGACGCTCAATATACCCGAGTGGCCGAATTTCCACGAGCTGTCCCGCAGCGAAGGAGACGTGTCTTCGTTATCGGATATCTTGGTGCGTGGCAGTATCCCGCAGCGGTACTATTTGACGGCGAAATGCGCGGAGGGGATACTCCGCCGTGCAGAACGAAGAGGCAAACCGCTCCCCCCTGTGCTGAAGGCAGCGTTGATTCGACAAAGTCAATCCGGCTGCGCGGAGGAAAACCAGGCGGAGGAAAAGGAGCTCTAATTGGCGATGACCTGAGCCACACGTTGGCGACGGGGAACGACCAGACCATCGTAACACTGAGCGAAGATGCTCAGTGGTGGGATGGTAGCGACCAGGCTGGAACACTGACGGGAACAAGCAACAATCAGCTGATGCCGGACAAGGGACGTCTTCAGTGCGTGATCGAGCCTTCCGTCGAATGCATGGACATGAGGCAGGTCGAGGTGCAGGAAGTTGAGATTGCACCGACGCTGATCGCCACGGATTACAAAGGCGGCAAGGCTGTTGGAATCGGGCGTGATGTGTTCAATCAGGGGCAGAATGCCAAATACGGCATGAGCCTGGCGGAAGATGTTCAGCCCACGCTGACCGCCAAGGGGCCAGGAGCCGTCTGCTTCGAAAACAATCCGACCGATGCCAGATTGAAGGAAGTTCCGGTCTCCCCGACCGTGATGAGCCGTTGGGGAACGGGCGGCAACCAGACTCCTCTCGTGGTGGAGGACTCCCCGGAGAAAGATGTCGCGCCCACGCTGATGGCGTCGATGTATGGCAAAAACACACACGAGGACTGCGACAAATACTTAGTCGAGGGCAAGCCTGTCGGCTTCATCAAAAACGACGCTGGCGGGGAACAACAGGGATTCTGGAACGAAGCGTTCCCAACTCTCAGAAGCGGAGCTCTCCCCGCGGTCGCTTACAATATCACGTTCTGCGATGCAAACGGCACGAGAAAAGATCGTCCGGACGGTGGGCTGTATGTAACCGAGGCCGACACAGGAAAAACCGTGACCGCGAACGGACCGAACACGGAAATGGTCATCGTTGATTCTGCTGAATGCGTCCCGCTTGATCTGCGTAACGCAACAAGAGCCCCGGAAAAGCACGATGAACAGAACCGGCAGGGTGTCGGCGTGGGCGAAGACGGTGCTCCAATGAATACCATCACATCCGCATCCGTCCCCGGAGTCGGCTGGCAGTCAACAGTTCGCAAGCTTCTCCCGGTCGAATGTGAGCGGTTGATGGGCTTCCCGGATAACCACACCCGCATCAAGTGGAAGGGCAAGCCTGAGGAGGAATGCCCGGATGCCCCGCGGTATAAGGCTTGCGGGAATTCGATGTGCGTGAACGTGATGGCGTGGATCGGACATCGGATTCAGGCGGTCGAAGAGAGTTTAGCCTCACGTGAGGCTAAACCCGAAACAGGAGAATAACAATGAGTGAACATGAAAAAATCAGAGAAACCATCGTAAAGAATGCGACCGGACCGAAGTCCGCGGAGGTCGACGGACAGCGTGTCGAGCAGCATTCGCTGAAAGAACAGATCGAAGCTGACAAATACCTCGCCTCGAAGGACGCCGTGAAACATCGCGGGAGCGGGCTGAAGTTTTCCAAGATGACGCATTCGGGGGCTGTGTGATGCTGGAGGTGCTGAAGAACTTATTCCGCACCTCGAAGCCACAACAGGAACAACACTTCCACCGCCCGATCCGGGCAAGATTCGACGCCGCTCAGACCACGAGGGACAACTCGAAGCATTGGGCGGCGGCCGACCAGCTCTCCGCCGACATGGAAGCCTCGCCGGAAGTCCGTCGAACGCTTCGGATGCGTTCCCGGTACGAGGTAGCGAACAATTCCTATGCTCGTGGTCTGGTCCAGATGCTCGCAAATGACACCGTTGGCACGGGACCGAGGTTGCAGATGCTCACCCCGGACGAGACTTTCAATGATGAAGTCGAGCGGGCATTCATGAAGTGGGCGGAAGCGGTCAGGCTTGCACCGAAACTTCGCACCATGCGGATGGCGCGGTGCCAGGACGGAGAAGCGTTCGCTGTGCTGGCGACAAACCCGAAGGTGCGCAGTCCCGTCAAGCTTGACCTTATGCTGATCGAAGCGGACAGAGTGTCGGGCGGCATCAAACTGTTTGACGATGGACAGTCTGTGGACGGCATCACGTTCGATCCGTGGGGCAACCCCACCTCATACCGGGTGCTGAAATATCATCCGGGGGATACGAGGTTTGCCACAGGCGACGAGGCTATCACGATTCCCGCCGAGTGGATGATCCACATCTTCCGACAGGACAGACCGGGACTTCACCGCGGTGTGCCGGAGCTGACTTCGGCGCTTCCGCTGTTCGCCCAGCTCAGACGATACAATCTTGCCGTCCTGAGTGCGGCGGAAGCGGCGGCAGACTTTGCCGCTATCCTGTACACGGACGCCCCACCGAGCGGAGAGGCAGAGGAAGTCGAGCCGATGGACACCATCCCGCTCGAACGGAATATGATGCTCACAGTTCCCGCAGGCTGGCGCATGGACCAGCTCGACCCGAAGCAGCCCGCGGCGAACCATGCGGAATTCGTCAAGATCATTTTGAGCGAGATCGCCCGATGTGCCGTTACCACCTACGGGACGCTCGCCGGGGACTACAGCGGACACAATTATGCGTCCGGCAGGCTGGACAATCAGATCTATCACAAGTCCATTTTGGTCGACCGTTCCTTCTGGGAGACCGAGGTCTTGAACCGTATCTTCGAGGTGTGGTTCAGGGAATACCTCTTGACCGAGAATCTTGTTCCGCCTGAAGAAAACCACACATGGTTTTGGGACGGCTTCCCGCACGTCGACCCCAACAAAGAAGCCACGGCACAGGAACGCCGCCTTGCGAATCTCACCACCACGCTGGCGGCCGAGTGTGCGAAGGATGGCCGGGACTACCTCGGCGTCCTGCAGCAGAGAGCAAAGGAAATCAAGCTGATGAAGTCTCTGGGGATTCCTGTCCCCGGAGAGCAAAAGGAAGCACAGAACAGAAGCTCCGAACCGGGAGAGTCCGGCGAGGATGAAACATCAACAAACGAGGAAGCATGAACGAATTTACCCTGATTGAAGCTGCCGGAGGCGCACGTCCGAAAATCGTCGGTACTGCGTACTCCGGCGGGAAGATGTCTCTGCCCGGCTGGAAGAATCCGGTCGTGGTCGACCTGAGCGGAATGGAACTCCCGGAAACCGTTCCTCTGCTCGCAAACCACGAGAACCGGACGAGCGCCCGCATCGGGATGGTCTCGGCGAGCGTGAAAAACAACATGCTCGAAATCACGGGCGAAATCATCTCCGACAGCCCGGACGCCGCCGACATCGTTGCCCAGAGCAAGGCGGGAGCCGACTGGCAGCTCTCCATCGGAGCCGATGTGAAGGAGTGCGAGCTTGTCCGGGGCAAGCGCGAGGTGAACGGACAGGAGTTTGAAGGTCCGTTTTACCATGTCCGCAAGTCTGCCCTGCGTGAAGTGAGCGTGGTCGCCGTTGGCGCTGACGCCCATACAAATCTGAAAGTCACAGCAAATTTCGAACTGAAGAACCCTAACCATGAAGAGGAAGGAGTCGAAACTATGAATGAAAACAAAGATGTCGAAGCCAAGGCTGACGTGAAGCCGGAAGCCAAGCCGGAAATCAAGGCAGAGGCGAAACCCGAAATCCAGGCGGAAGCCAAACTGGAAGTCAAGCCGGAAGCCAAGCCGGAGCCTGCTGCCGTCGATGTGGCCGCCGCAGCCCACGAAGCCGCCGTTGCCGCGGTCAAGGCCGAACGCGAGCGCGTGGCCGCAATCCGTGCCATTTGCGATGGCGAATTCCCGGAGATTGAAAAGGACGCGATCTCTGCTGGCTGGACCCCGGAAGTCGTGACGAAGAAAGTCCTCGAAACCATCCGTGCCGAACGTCCTGCCGCCGACGTCCACATTACCGTGAAGACTGAACCGGAAGGCAACGAACTCCGCAAGACCATCGAGGCTGCGATGTGCCTCCGTTGCGGCGTCACCCCCGAAGTCCTGGAAAAGTCCTTCGATGAAAAGACCATCGAAGCGGGCATGAAGGAAATGGACATGCCGCTGAAACAGCTCCTCATTGAGTGCATGAAACTCGACGGCATCCCGTATGGTCGCGGCTTCGACAATGAGACCATTCGCGCGGCCTTCAGCTCCGTGTCCCTGCCGGGCATCCTGAGCAACGTGGCCAACAAAAAGCTCCTGCAGAGCTACGAGTCCCAGCCCGTGATCGCGACCAAACTGTGTTCTACCGGGGACCTCAACGATTTCAAAGAGAACGACCGCTTCAGACTGACGGACGTCGGCGACCTGCTTCCGGTCGGCGCTGACGGCGAGATTAAGGACGGCGGCGTGACCGAAGAAGCCGCGAAGAACCAGATCGAAACCTATGGCAAGAAGTTCTGTTTGACCAGGAAAATGATCATCAACGACGACCTCGGAGCCTTTATGAAGGTTCCGACGGCGATGGGCAATCGTGCGGCTCGTCTGATCGATCAGCTCTTCTTCTCGCGCCTCCTCAAAAACCCGACTCAGCTCGACGGCAAGCCTCTGTTCTGCCCCCAGCACAAGAACCTCCTCACGGGTGCCGCCAGTGCGCTGTCCTTCGAATCCCTGAAGAAAGCCATTCAGCTGTATCTGGACCAGGTCGACGCCGATGGTCAGCCGATTAGCATCGAACCCAAGTTCCTGCTCGTCCCGACTGCCCTCAAGCACCTCGCCATCGAACTCACCCGCGGCGCAACGCTCATCACTGCCGGCGGCTCCGACAATGTCGTCCGTCCTGCGCTCAACATCCTCGCAGACGAGAACCTGCAGGTCGTCAGCTCCCCGTACCTCGCCAACAGCGCCTATGAGGGAGCCTCCGCGAATGCGTGGTACCTCTTCGGCGATCCGCGCCAGACCGACACCTTCGAAATCGGGTATCTGCGCGGCAAGCGCACCCCGACCGTCGAGCGCGGCGAAACTGATTTCAATACGCTGGGCCTCTGGTTCAGAGTGTATTTCGACCTCGGCATCAGGGAACAGGATCATCGCGGCATGGTCAAGTCCGCTGGCGCAGCCAACGGCTAAGCCTTTCCCGGAGGCGGGCTGAACCCCGCCTCCTCACTTCAACTCAAAATCAACAGGAGATATACTCATGTCTGCACGTTATGTTCAGAAAGGCGAATCCATCGATTACCGTCCCGAAACCGATGTCCGTGCCAAAACGATTGTCCCGTTCCCCGGATTCGTCGGAATCACCCGCCTCGACATCAGAGCCGGTGAACTCGGCGCTCTTGCCGTGACCGGCGTGTTCGAATCCCCGAAGGCCGCCGAAGCCATCGACGTCGGCGAGGCTGTCTATTACGATGCCGCGAACGGCGTCGCCACAAAGGAAAAAACTGACGTCTATCTCGGCGTTGCCGTCTACAATGCTCAGGCGAGTTCCGAATACGTCTACTACCTGCTCAATGCCGGTGCTGCGGGCGGCTCTGCAGGCGGGTCCGGAAGCTCTGCCGGGGCTGCAATCGCTGACCTCGGTACGCTCACCAGCGACTCCGGGTGCGCCGAGTCCATGAGCACCATCCGGGAAAAGATCAATTCCATCCTCTCCGCCCTTCGTTCCGCGAACATCATCGCGGCCAGTTAAGCACAATGGGACTGCTGGAAGAAGGCCAACAATGGTTGACGTCCCAACGTGATGCCTGGCTCTCTGTCCCTGTGGAATACCTCCGTAGGGACGGAGAGAGGCTCCGTGTTCATGCCACGCTCGGAAAGACGCTGTTCAAAGTCCAGAACTCCTACGGAATCACCATTCATGTTTATTCGCGTGATTTCCTGATCCCGTCCGAGGTTCTGCCGAAGGACCCGCAGTCGGGCGACAAGATTTTCTACGACGGCGTCGAGTACGAAGTGCTGGCTCCGCAGGACGAACCCGTCTGGCGGTGGAGCGGGACCATCCATGAAGTAAGAAGAATCCACACCAAGGAGATCGGTAAAAGATGAGTGAAAACAAGGAAAATGTGCCGGATACCCGTGACCTCTGGCACGAGGTGAACCAGGCTCGGCTGGATATCGCGGAACTGAGGGGGATGCTGAACATGCATTTCGGCTCAGGGCAGCACCATTTCCCGCCCTGCAAGCCTGCAGCCGAACTTCAGAAGACGATGCTTTCCACGCTTGGTGCTGCGCTCATTGCGCTGCTCGCCGCCATCGGCAACATTGTATTGGAGTTTGTGCGGAGATGAACGACGCTATGGACTGTCTTGTATTGAGCGAGGCTGTTGCCGCGTCGCTCGATGACTGGCATGCGAAGCCTGCACTGGCCCCGGAGTTCACATTGCGTGAGCTCGAAGAGCTGAAAGTCGTGGTCGTCCCGATAGAGTTGTCGTACAAGAACATCACCAGAGCGCTCAAGGAACGCACGGTGAAGCTCCAAATCGGCTTTATGAAGAGGGCGAAAGACGAAGAGCTCGACGAGCTTCTGGCGACCGTCGAGAAGCTCGGAATGGGGTTCCTGAACACGGTATTCTGCGGCGCGAAGTGTGTGGCAGTCGGATTCAACCCGATCTATTCTGCCGACGATTTGCGGGAGCGCCACCAGTTCACGAGCGTCATTGAACTCGTTTTCAGGGATACCTGCAGGCGGGTGGAGCCGTAAAAAAAGACGCCCTGGACGAATCCAGAGCGTCGAGCAACTCATAAGAGGCTGATGGGATCAGATCATTTTTTGAACTTGTCCCAGTCTTCCTTCTTGACGAAAGCGGTCAGATTGCGGCCGTCCTTCGTGAGGGCCTTGAACGCATAACGGGTGGCCGTGCCTTTGCCGTACTTGACGGCTTTCGTGACTTCGGCTTGGACTTTCTTTTTCGCTTTGACGTCGTAGAAGCTGTGTTTCATATGAACACTCCTCTGTTGGTTTGAGGTTAAGGGTTATGTAAATATAACCTCGCTCCCTGCTCATGTCAAGCGAAAAAAGTTATTTTTCAGTAAAAAATCAAAGATTTACGCCAAAATGTCCGTAAAAATGCGTTTCGAACTCGATTCGAGGCGGCTTCTGGGGATAGTCAACAAGGCAAATTACAAAGCTCTGCGGAGTGCGGGTGCATATGTCCGAAAAACGGCGCAGAATGCTGTTTTCAAGTCAAAGCGCGCCTCGAAGGAAGGAACACCTCCGCACACCAGACGCGGGTTGCTGAAACGTTCGATCCTCTTCGGCGTGGACAAAAGCCGCATGTCCGTGGTCGTCGGCCCCGCGAAGAAGTTCATCGGCATCTCGATGACCGCACACGAATTCGGCGGGATGTACCGCAGACGCTTCTATCCCAAGCGTCCCCTCATGGGGCCGACCCTTCAAAAGACCGCTCCTCAGCTCCCGAAGCTATGGGCGGATGCAGTCAAAAAATAACAATGAAAGGATTATATTCCAATGGCCATCAAACTTGGTCTTGATGCAAAACTTTTTCGCGGAGTAGCAGGGACACAGGGGACAATCGAGGTCACCAATGTCAAGGACGTCTCCCTCTCTCTGGAATCCGGTGAGGCCGATGTCACGACCCGCAAAGCCAAGGGGTGGAAACTGAGCGTCGCCACCCTCAAGGAGGCTTCTCTCGAAATCACCATCCTCTATGATACCGAGGACGAAGACTTTCTCGCGTTTAAGGAGGCTTATTTCTCCAATACGCCTCTCTCGCTTTTTATCACGGACGGCGACACCACGGCACATGGCCTTGACGCCGACTTCTCAGTTACGGGCTTTACTGTGGATCAGCCGCTGGAGGAAGCCGTCACCGTCAAGGTCACGGCGAAGCCCACCGCGTCCGACAGAGCGCCGATCTGGGTGTGAGGTGGACGATGAAATCTTTTACCGACAACAAGGGTCGTGCATGGGAAATTGTGGTAACCGTGGCGACCGTCAAACGTGTCCGTGCTCTGTGCAAGGTCGACCTCAACTCCATTGTGGAGCTCGACAAGAACAATCGCCCCTCTGCCGAGCTCCTCGAACGACTTTCCTCCGACCCCGTCCTTCTCGTCGATGTCCTTTTCGCCGTGTGCAAGCCTCAGGCTGACAAGCTCGGCATTACGGATGAGGACTTCGGGGAGTCTATGGCGGGCGACGCCATCGAGCATGCGACCACGGCTCTTCTGGAGGAAGTCATCGATTTTTTCCCGGAGGCGAAGCGGCTCGTGATGCGGAAGATTCTGTCGGCCAGCCGCAAGTTCAGCGAAGCTGCTCGGAAGAAACTGGAGGCCGAGTTGAACGGAGAGTTCGAGAGCCGGGTGGTCTCCGAGCTGGATCGGTTGACCGGCTCATCTGGGACTGTGCCGGAATCTGCGGAGTAGACCCGAACGGATTCACTCTCCGCGAGCTCGTCCGCATGACGGAAGCCCGCGGCAGATTCGAATGGGGGCAGACAGCCAGTCTGATGGCTCTGATCGCCAATGTTCTTCGTGATCCGAAGAAAAGCAGGACCGTGAAGCCGAGCGACTTCAATCCGTACAACATAAAACAGAAAACGAAAGCGCCAGTCAGCATCCTGCGGGACATCTGGTGTCAGGAGACCAAGAATGAGCACGGCAACGGGCGAAGTAAAAGCGGGACGCGCATACGTCGAAATCCTGCTCGACCAGACGAAACTTGAACGGGGGCTGAAGCAGGCCCAGCAGAAGATAAAGAGCTTCGGGTCGGCTCTGACGGGCATCGGAAAGAACATGCTCGCCGTCTCCGGGGTTCTGGCTGCTCCGATGGCGTTCGCCACGAAGACGTTTGCCGACTTCGATGATGCCATGCGCATGGTCAAGGCCGTATCGGGTGCGACCGAGGGAGAGTTCAAAAGACTGACCGATGCTGCCGAGAAACTCGGACGCGAAACGTCCTACACGGCGAAAGAGGTGGCCGAGGGCATGACCGCTATGGGGCGCATGGGGCTGAAGCCGGACGAGATTCTCTCTGCTGTTCCCGCCGTCTTGAGCCTTGCCCGTGCTACCGGAACCGAGCTCGGAGCAGCCGCCGAGATCGCCTCCAACAACATGCGTGTGTTCGGCCTTGACACCTCGAAGATGGCGAATGTCGCGGATATCCTGACCGCGACAGCCAATGGATCGGCACAGACGCTGACCGACTTGGCTGAGGGACTGAAGATGGCGGGACCGCAGGCTGCGGCCGCGAACGACAACATCGTGAACGTCTCCGGCGCTCTTGGCGTCCTGGCGAACATGGGCATTAAGGGGAGCTTGGCTGGCACAGCCCTGCGGAAATCCTACTCGCAGTTTGCGAAGACGAAGGTGCAGGACAAGCTCAAAGCCATTGGGGTCGCCACCACGGACGCAAACGGAAATCTGAGGTCGATGCCGGACATCATCGCCGACATCGCGAAATACATGAACAAGCTCCCGACAGCCCAACGCTTGGGTTTTGCCGAGGAAATCTTCGATCTGCGCGGCTCGCTTGCCGGGCTCCAGCTCGGCGGAAACGTTCAGCGGCTCGATGAGTTCATTTCGAGGCTGAAGAACGTCGGCGGGGTTGCCGACCAGACGGCGGCGGAAATGGATGCCGGAATCGGCGGGGCTTTCCGAATCATGATGAGCGCGATTGAGGGATGCCAGATTGCCATCGGACGGGTCATCGGCGAGGCTCTCAATCCTTATGTAAAACGGCTATCTTCCACGCTGAATGTGGTCGCCGAATGGATCGCGGCACATAAGGAAGTGGTCATCATGGCTGTCAAGGTCGTTGCCGGGATTGCTGCGGTCGGCGTCGGCATGATTGCCGCCGGGCTTGCGATAAAGGCAATGGCTGTCGGCGTTGGCTTGCTCTCGACCGTGTTCTTCCTCTTGAAAGCCGCTGTCCTTGCTCCGATGGTCGCTATCCAGGGATTGATCGGATTGTTCGGGCTCCTGCAGACGGCGATGGTCGCCACCAAGGTTATTGCTCTTGCGATGTGGGCAGCGATCACGTCCCCCGCATTCCTGATCGGCGCGGCCTTGGCCACCGTGATTGCCGTCGTGTGGGAGCTGACCGGGGCATGGGACGCATGCAAAGCAAGCGCGAACGAGCTTGCAGATGACGTTACGGGCGCGTTCACCTCCATCCGGGATATTGCCGGGGAGACGTGGAACACCATCAAGACGGCGTTCATGTCCGGCGACCTCGCGGGAGCCGCACGGGTCGGGCTTGCCGCTCTGAAGCTTGCCTGGCTTACTGGGTTGCAGCCGTTGAAGAAGGCATGGGCGGGCTTGAAAATGTTCCTCGCCGACAGCTGGACTGTCATCGTGTACTCGATTTTGAAGCTGGGAAACAACCTTTGGTACGGTCTGCTCTATGGGCTGAAGTCTATTGGCAATGCCATGCAAGATGCGTGGGCTTTCATCTGGAACGGCATCATTGCGGCATTCGAGAAGACCGTGCTTGAAATCCAGAAAGTCTGGATCAAGACGAAGGGCTTCTTCGACTCCGACGAGGAAGTTGAGGCTGAGATCGCCCGCGTCGAACAGGCATACAATGAACGGAAGAGCGCAAGGGAAAATGCGAAGGCGCAGGCCTCCGCACAGCGCAAGGCCGAGCTTGCGAGCATCAACGATGACTGGGACAGAGCGAACGCGAGTGCGGACGAAGCACAGACGCAGGAGATTCTGGAACACCAGAAAGCATATCAGGACGCTCTGACCGGAGCAGCCGAAGAGATCGCCAGCGCACGGGCTGCCTGGCAGGAAGCAATGGACGAGGTCAAGCAGAAAGCTGCGGAGAAAGCTGATAGGGTCGAAGAAATCCGCGAACGGACAGAAACCGCCGCCGAGGAGACGGAACGCTCCGAGGTGAAGATTCAGGAAATCTCCTCTGCCGGAGAGAAGTCGATGGGAGCGTGGAGCTCGGAAGCCTTGGATGCTCTCCTCGGCGGCGGTGCGCAGGAGCGAACGGCGAAAGCGACCGAGCAGATGGCCAAGAACACGCAGCAGACGAACAAGCTGCTGAAGAAAATCGGGCAGGAAAAACCACTGACGTATGGATGACCTCAGCCCCCCCCCACTGCCTCCGGGGCCGGGGAGTCAAGCGAAACATCAAATGCCAAACATTTCCTCGCCGCCGTTGGCTTTTGCTTTTTCAGCCCAATTTTTCGCCTCGTCTCTCTTCCCCTGCATCAGGCAGAGCATGGCATACAGTATTTGTGCTTCTGCATCGTCGGCATTCGACAGCTTCAGCAGATCAGCATCCAGTTCATTGAGTCGTTTCAACGCTTCATCTCTTGAAATCACATTCTCGTCGGCATCTTTGCTCACGGTCATGAATTTTGCTTTGGCATTGCCGGCATCCGCAGATCTTTTGAGGAAGTTAAATGCTTTTTCTTCGTCTTTCTCGACGCCATTGCCTTTCCCATAGCACTGTGCGAGCCTGAACATGGCTTCGGCATGACCAGCATCCGCCGCTTTCTCAAAACATTTTACCGCCTTCTCATATTGATTTGCCTTGAATGCATCCATGCCGGTTTGGAAATCATTTTTGTCTTGTTTTCCGCATCCGGCAAGAAGTGCTGTCGAGACGATGATGAGGGCGATGACTGAGGGATAGGCGAGAAGACGGCGTGTGCGGTTCATTGTTTTCATAGCATAAAATCTTTCTGTTGATGTGGTTCTAAAAAAAATATACACCGCATCCAGCGGATTTCAAATCGTTTTCAAGGAGTTTTTCATGGCAGCACGAGTTGAACAGAACTACAAAGAGAGGGCTACCAGCATCGACCGCTGGGGACGATATACGTCGGTTGAAGTTCCGTATATCGTTTTCGATGCTGCGGACGAGGATGCGGCGTTGACCGCCGTCCTCAATACGGCCCCGAAGACGCTTCACACCCTTCCTCTGGATGCCATCGAGATCGACAGCCGCGAGGGCGACACGACCTTCAAGGTGAACGCGACGTACAGGGCGGAAACGAGCACAGATTCCTATGGCGATGATGAGGAAGACGAAGAGTCCACGATCAGTTTCGACTGCGGCGCCGGAACGAAGCATGTGTCGTTCGCTATCGATCAGCGAATCGCCTATGGCACGATAAACGCCGGAGGCGCTATCGGCTGGAATGGGAAGCACGGCACGGAAATGGAGATCGCCGGTGTCGACATCCCGACCGCCGAACTACGGGAGACGCACACGAAAACCATGCGCGTTTCGAAGCTGACGAACAGCTTTATTCGGAAAGTGGCCGGGTTCGTTGGCAAAGTTAACTCGAAAACATTCAACGGTTGGCAGCCTGGAGAAGCAATGTTCCTCGGTATGGGCTACAGCCGGGCAAAGAGCGCGAAGCATGTATCGGTAACGTTCCATTTTTCGATTCAGCTGAACGAAAGTAACGCGAAACTCTGCGGACATTCGCTCGGATCGAAAAAAGGCTTCGAATACATTTCCGCGATTCCGAAAACGAGCGTGAATGATGATGTTCCGAGCGTGGATATCGAAGCCGCCCATATTTCGCAAGTCGTTCAATACGGGGATTTCGGAGAATTGGGGGTCTGACATGCCTTTCTATCCTGATGTTTCGCCGGGTGATCCGTTCAAGCCGAATGCCCGGCTGAGCAACGATATCCGGCATTTGGTGAATGCCGCTCACGGGTTTCAGGACTGCCGACAGAAAAGTGTTCCGTTCGGCTCCGTAAGAGTGAGCGTGTACAACGCATCCACAGCCTCAATTCCGGCAAACACGGCAGTCGTGTTCACCTCGGACCTCATCAAAAGAGATGCTCTCCCCGTGAAACAGGCTCCTGCAGGAACAGCGGAATTCGGCATCGTAACCAGAGCCCTTGCTCCGAAGGAATGCGGGAGCTGCATCCTGATCGGGACAGCGACCGTGACTGTCGGTTCCGGAACGGGCAATTTCGTCAAGTCGGGCAGCACCCGGACATTTGTCCGGGCGAGCAGCGGAACCGCCAAAATTCTGCATGTTTCGGGAACGACCGCCGTTATTCTGCTTGGCGGAAGTCAGCCGCAGGCGGCGGCATCGCAAATCGTTTCGGGATATGCCGGAGCCTTCAAGGTCAGCCTGGACGGAACCACAGCGACCATCTTCAACGGCGCTGACGTGAACGATGAAAATGCCGGAACAGTCCGCATCGGAAGCAAAACCTGGAACATCCCCGTCAGCACGGTCGAGGTCGAGCCCGGAAAGAAAATCTATCTGGAAGTCTCCTACGACAGCGAGGCGGCGGACTACACAATGGGCTTCATCACGAGTTTGTCGCAGTATGCCGACCGCTGGTCCCAATACTGGTATAAGGAGCTGGCGTCCGTGGATGCCGAGGGTGTTCTTCACCAGACGCACCTCTGCGGTAACATCGAGATTACCGGGAGATGGTGTTCATGAGCTGGGCAGACTATCATCTGGACGACCCGACCTTCTGCAAGCCGATGATCGTCGCAGAAGGGCTCCTCCGGGCCTTGTTTGAACGGCAGCGAGCAAGCTACATCGCTCAATATGGCGGGGGCTGGGACTGGACGCTGGACGAATACCGGGACAGAATCTTCCCGGACATCTTCACGAAGACCGATGTTCTTTCGGTCAAGACATTCTGTAGGAACTTCGATGGTTATCTTGCCCTGTTTGCTTGGACGAATATCAATATCCTTGAGTGTCCGATTGCAAATATGTTCGGGCCGATGGGACCATGTACAAGAATGTGCCAGTATTATCCGTGGCACGGACAGGAAAACACCTGTCCGGGGCATCAGTACACATGCGTAGACGCCAATGGAGAGCTTTACACGCTCAGGAGCCTGCTGGACGATATCGGGGACGAGGAGCTGATTGATGCCTGTCGACTTGACATCAACCAGCCGTCTCTGTACGTGCCGTGGGTGCTGCAGCGGGTGAAGATGCTGAAAAAGCTCCGGCGTTTCAAGGACAACAGCCCATCTATTGCGCTGACGACAGAGGAATGTTTCTGGGAAGACAGCATGTATAACAGCCCGTATCACTCCCGGCAGGAGGCAGTGAATTCTGCGCCGAGAGAAACCAAGGTCGAGGAGTATTATTTCAGTCCCAGCCTGATCTGCTATACGCGGATGTATTCGGATGTCTGCGTGGATGTGGAAATGCGCCTGCCGGTCACGGCGGCTCCATACTACGAAGAAGAAACGCCGGATGAGCTCAAGCCGAAGTCAGGATATCTGGTCATGGAAGTGGCCGACCCGTTTATCGGAACCTTCGATCCTCTGAATGCTCCGGTCACGAAGGGCTTGAACACGTTTCAGCTTCAGGAGGATGGGACTTTCTTCTCCAACTGGCCGACGCAGGTGACGTTGCCAGCTGGTCTTCCCGAAGACGATGTTGCATCTGTCGGCTGGGACATGCACTTGGAACATGCCGTCTACGATTTCAATTCGATATTCGAGTTTCAGGAATGAACCTCATATTCACCCTTTAACCTCAAGGAGCCCTTGATGCAGGAACACATTATCTATCTTGACGCGCACGAATCGGTCGCAGTCGTGCGTGACGAGAAAAACATGAGGACGCTGCCGCCTCCCACGCTGGTGCGCGGAACGGCATGCACCCTCAAGCTGCGACTTTTCGCCGAGCGGATCGGAACGACTCCGTACCCCATCGCAAGCCTCTATGACGTTGTGAGCTGGCAGTGGGCAATGGACTCGGATTTCTACGACCGCAGTCCGTACAAACTGGTCGGAGACAACCCCACCATCGAACTCAACTCTGTTCAGGAATTCCGGGATGGCATCGGTCGGGTCTACACGCAGATCACAATCCCGATGCCGTCGATGGAAACCAACGAGCTTGCTCGCTGGCTTGGTTCCGAGCCTGTCCGAGCAGGACTGACCGGGGAGCTGACGGGCTTCGATGCCACGGGCTCCCCGATCTACATTCTACAGATCGAGGGCTTCAAAATCCGAAACCGCATCGTCTCCTCTGCTGGACCGACCACATCGTCTTCGGGAGCCACGATAGCCGGTATCACGATGGAGCAACTCCAGCAAATGATCAACCAGGCAATCGTCAATGCTGGCGGGAACAGCTCCGGCGGGAACAACAGTTCCAGCGGTTCCGAAGGGAACAATTCGAGCTCCGGCGATGGAGGAAACAACAGCTCTTCCGGCTCTGGCGGGAATAACAGTTCCAGCGGCTCTGGCGGCAGCTCCGGCGCATACGAGAACGAGACCGGCGGCGCGATCAGCGAAGACATCACCTACGACATTCTGTAACCGCGCATCCCAGCGCATAAACCATTTCAAAGGAGGAATCCTATGGCCAATCAAAAGATTCAACTGAAGAGCGTGAACGGGAACAAGCTGTTCCCCCGCACAAGCATCAACAACATCGTGGGCGAGGACTACACGACCGTCGTCAGCATCCCCGTCCTCGACGGCACCGGCAAGATCAAGGCGGAGAACCTGCCGAGCTTCGTGGATGACGTGATCGAACTTGTCGCCGTCAGCGAAACGGCTCCGGCCTCCTGCTCTGCCGGGGACATGTATTTCAACAGCGGCTCCACGAACAAGAAAATCTATACCGCCACTGCGGCCAATACGTGGGGAACCACCGGAGTCGAGCCCGAAAAGAGCAAGATTTACGTCAACGTCGCGGACAACAAGACCTACCGCTGGTCCGGTAGCACGATGACGGAGATCGGCAAGATGCCTGCCGTCGCCACCACCATTCGCGTGTCCGGCACCGCCGATGACAACCACGTCGCGTCCGAAAAGGCTGTCCGCGATGCCCTCGTCGCCGCAGGCGCTTATACACTCCCCGCAGCCACCGCGTCCGATCTCGGCGGTGTAAAGATCGCCGCCGTTGCCACGTCCGGCATCAACAATGCGTCCGGGAGTATCAGCCTTGCCACGGCATCTGCTTCCCAGCTTGGCGGCGTGAAAATCGGGTCGAACATCTCCGTCAGCAACGGTGTGATCTCCGTTGCCGAAAGCACCAACTCCCAGAAGGGCGTGGTTCTCACGAAGAGCACCGTTGACGGCAACAACAACTCCCTGTCCGCCACCGACTCCGCAGTCGGCACTGTCCCGACCGTGTGGGCCGTTGAAACCGCCCTGAAAGCGAAGCAGGACAAGCTCACTGCCGGGACTGGCGTCTCCATCACGAACGGCACGGTCAGCGTCGCCGACACCGTCACCTACGAGGTCGTGTCCTGACCCGACCGCTCCTGAATCCGTCCGGCATCCGGCCGGACGGAACACATCTCACCTCAACTTTTAGGAGAACAACTCTATGGCAAATAAGAAAATCCTGCTGAAATCGACCGCTGGCGACGCGCTGTATCCGCGCACCTCCATCGACAACCTCGTGGATGCGGTCGGCAGTACCGTTTCCGTCAGCATTCCCGTCCTCGACGCCAACGGCAAACTCGACGCCTCCTACCTTCCGAGCTACGTGGATGACATTGTCGACCTGAAAGCCATCACGGGAACCGCGCCGACTTCCTGCGCGGTCGGCGACATGTACTTCAACAGCACGTCCGGCAACCTCAAAATCTACACGGCAACCGCCGCCAACACATGGGGAACGACCGGGGCAACGCCCGAAACGGGCAAGATCTACGTCAATCTCGCCGACTCCAAGATTTACCGCTGGTCCGGAAGCGCGATGGTGGAAATCAGCAAGCAGGTGTCGACTGTTACGAGTGTTCGTGATACTTCCTCCGCGCTCGACACCGTCGTCCCGACCGAGAAGGCCGTCGCCTCCGCCCTTTCGGGCAAGGCAGCAAGCTCCCACAGCCACAGCATTGCAAACGTCTCCGGCCTCCAGTCTGCTCTCGATGGCAAGGCTGGCACCAGCCACAGCCATGCGATTTCGGATGTCTCTGGTCTCCAGACTGCCCTTGACGGAAAGCAGGGCACTCTGACGGCTGGCACGAACATCTCCATCTCGAACGGCACGATTTCCAACACCTATTCGTACAGTCTGCCTGCTGCCACCACCTCGGCACGAGGCGGTGTCGTGGTCAGCACCACCGCATCGAACGGCGTTGCGCTCGCGATTTCCAGTGGCACGGTCAGCGTGGCCGCGACTGCCGCATCCACCACGGCTGTCGGTACTGTTCGCCTCGCCACCACCACGGAAGCCACCACGGGAACCAGCGAAGCTGTCGCGGTCACTCCGAAAGGCCTGAAGACCGAGCTCGACAAAAAGGCGAACACCTCGCACACGCACAACTACCAGGCAGTGCTTACCGCGGGAAACGGCATCACCATTTCGAGCAATGTCATCGCAGCCGACATTTCCACGACGGCGTCGAACGGCGTCGCCCTCGCATGGGACGGCACGACCGAAAACGCGAAAAAGATCAAGGTCACGGCGACCGCCGCAACTGCATCGGCTCGCGGAACTGTCATCCTGGCTTCCACGACCGAGGCGTCCACTGGCACGGATACGGCGAAGGCCGTCACCTGTGCTGGCGTCAAGGCCGCGCTGGACAACCGGCTTGCGTCCTATATCACCTACGAAGAACTGACCTAACACCCCAATGGGGTGACGAGCAGTGCCGGGGGCAACCCCGGCACATTCAACATACAGGAGACCCCAATGGCCGAGAACAAGAAAATCTTGCTCAAAACCTCAGCGGGAGATAACCTGTATCCACGGGTTTCCATCGACAATCTGGTGGATGTCGTCGGCGGAACGACAGCCGTGCATGTTCCGACACTGGACAGCGACGGGCATATCGAAAGCCGGTTCCTGCCGACCGGGATGTCCTTGCTGGACAGCGACGGTCGCATCGACAGTCAATACCTTCCGCCGGATTTCTTTCCTCCAGCAACTCGTGTCGCGTTGAACGGAACGATTTACGTCTCGTCCGGCGCTCTGCTTCGGGACGCTGAGGAAGCCTCCGGTTTTATCCGCGTCCTGAGTGGCGGTAGCGCAAAGCGCATCACGGTCACGTCCGGTAACTTCACGGTATCTTCCGGTGGCGCCGCCACTGACATGACCTGGAACAGTCCGGGCACAATGTACATCCCCGGCGGCCGCGTTCAATATGTGGACTGTCGCAAAGGAACCATTGAAGTCCAAAAAGGCGGGCTTCTGGAACATGTAACTGCAAGCACAGGCTGTCTCCTGTTCGTATCATCCGGAGGCACGGCCACCAATATCGTGGAATACGGCGGATATGTTCGTGTTCCGACCGGGGCTGTCGGGCAGTTCGAGCAGACCGTTATCCCGAATCTCGCTCTATCTGCATCTCAGTCTGCAACAATCCATAATGGAAACCAGGTCAGCAATGCCACCATTTCGAGTGGCGGTTCGCTTCACGTCTTCGAGGAAGGGACGCTGACCGGGCAATGCAGTGTTCTGAACGGAGGAAGTCTGGTTCTGTACAACGGAGCCGTGCTTGACTTCCGCATTGCGGATATGTCTCCTGGAGACACGGCCAGACTCAACGATACGACGAAAATATCGAGGAGCAACAACGCTACCGTCTCGTACACGCTGACCGTGGCTGAAGACCAGCCGTCCGGGGTGTATGCTCTCGGCGGAAACTGCTCCTCATGGAATACAGAACTGCTGGTGCGGACAGACGATGGCGCCAGCCTCGGAACGCTCGCATTGAACGGATCACTCACGGCCAACGGCATGGTGTTCTCTTTGTCGATCATCGACAATGAACTCTCCCTGACGGTCAGCCGATAACAACCAAAACTCAGAAGGATTTTTCACATGGCAGAAAACAAGAAAGTCCAAATCAAAAATACAGGCGGCGACGCGCTGTATCCGCGGACAGCCGCGGAGAACATCGTGAACGTCCCAGGCGGCACCATGAACGTGTTCATGTACCTGAATGGATACGGCAATGAAAATCAGTTCCCCGATCCCTACAAGGGCGACAGATACTTCGACTCTGCTGCGCACAAGGTTTACGAATGTGTCACGGCCACCACCTGGACCGGGAAGAAGGAGATTACGTCGTGGGATTCGAATACACTGTTTTTCTGGAACGGCAACGTCTGGAAGTACACGGACAGCGAGGAGGGTCCCCTGTCTCCTATCCTGTGCGCCAGTGTCGACCAATCGGTGACCAACGGCGTAAACCTTAACGGCGGTAATGGCTCGCCGATCAAGGCTGTTGCACAGTCTGCTGGTGCGAACCAGTTCGGCACGGTAAAAACTGATGCCACCGTCACCAACGGTGCTTCTCTCGTCAACACGAACGGTTCGATCAAGGCGACGGTCTCCTCGGCTACGGCAACGCAGCTCGGCACGGTGAAAGTCACGACCACCGCATCCAATGGTGTTGCCCTTGCCATCGCAAACGGTGCAGTCAGCGCAACGCAGACCTTCGCGACAAATGCAGAGGCGTCTGCCGGGACGATCACCTCGAAAGGTGTCACGCCCGCAGGCATGAAGAATGCCATGACGTGGACCGCTATTCAGGACAAAGGCACATCGAATACGGTGACGCTGGCTCCGGGCGGGGTGTTTAAGGTAGCCCCGACTGGTACACTTACGCTCAGCGCCGGAACCATTGCCTCGGCAGGGGCTTATGGTGCGGATGCCAGACTTGAAGTGTATGTCGGAACCAGTCCGGTTTCGGCTGTCTCTCCGCTCATCCTGGCAGCCCCTTTGACTCCCAATGCGGGAAACAACTGCGTTGTCAAATATCGAGGCGGGTTTGCTTACCTGTACAAGGAAGGGGCGGAAGCAGGTTATCCTGTGACCGTCTCAGCAGGGGCATCCACCTTGTCCGGCACACTGGCCTATGGTGTTGCGAATAGCAATGGCTGGATCGTCATTCCCGAAGGAATGTCTGTGCCGGGACGTGTCGTTGACGGCGGTACGATGACGCTGAAAA
>Ga0265299_10000744_pt1 | contig 39579 bp, 36 predicted proteins | sample AusTroGonzalo_MG_4_FD_193485 | JGI IMG/M metagenome (GOLD analysis project Ga0265299, IMG submission 193485) | Bovine rumen microbial communities from tropical cattle in Woodstock, Queensland, Australia - Gonzalo_02 | ecosystem: Host-associated > Mammals > Digestive system > Stomach > Rumen ...
TCAATTCCCTCTCATACGGTTCGCCAGGTGCGGCCATTTTGCATCCCATTGACTAGACCGTGAAGAAAGTATAAAAACGGAACAAAGGGGGAGGTGGCCGAATTCGCCGAAAGTGTAGCACGGGGCAGTGCCCCGTGAATAAGTTTCAAGGTGAGAGTCTGCTCGGGTCCCTGGGGAAGAGGATGGCTTCCCTGATGTTGGGCAGGTCGAGCATCTTCACGAGGAGCCTCTCGATTCCGATACCCCATCCGCCGTGCGGGGGCATACCGTACCTGAAGGCATCCAGATAGAATCCGAAGTCGTTGGGGTCGAGGCCCTTCTTCTCCATCCTGGCGACGAGCCTGTCGTACCTGTGCTCCCTCTGTCCTCCGGATGAGATCTCCTGGCCCTTGTAGTCCAGATCGAATGCGAACGAGAACTCGGTGCCGTCCTTCTCCATGATGTAGAAGGGCTTTGCCTCCTCGGGGTACTCGACGATGAAGTACATCTCCTTGCCCTGCTTGGCCATGTAGTCTCCGACGATCTTCTCTCCCTCGGTTCCGAGGTCGTCGCCGTTCTTGAGGGGGAGTCCTCCGTCGTTGACGATCTTGAGGCACTCGCTGTATGTGAGCTTGGGGTAGGGGCGCGAAGGCACGACGATCTCCTTTCCGATGAGCTCCAGCTGCTTCTGTCCCTTCTCCTTGAGTCCGGTGATGACATGGTCGATGATGACCTCGATCATATCGAGGACGTCGTCCATGCTGTTGATCCATGACATCTCTCCGTCGAAGGAGATGAACTCGGTGACGTGGCGGTTGGTGTTGGACTGCTCCGCACGGAAGGCGGGAGCGATCTCGAATACCCTGTCCAGACCCGTTGACATAAGCACCTGCTTGTAGAGCTGGGGGGACTGGGAGAGGAAGGCATCCTTGTCGAAGTACTTGATCTTGAACAGCTCGGCTCCTCCCTCTGCTCCTGCTGCGGAGATCTTGGGGGTGAAAACCTGTGTGAAACCGTTCTCGCGTACCGCTTCCTCGATGAGTGCGACCATCATGGATTTGAGCTCGAAGATCGCCTTGATCTCGGGCTTCCTGAGGTCCATGAACCTGTTGTTGAGACGTGTGTCCATCTCGACGTTGACCTTATCGATCACTCCCATGGGCAGGGGCACTCCGGCCTCGCTGTGGAGCTGATATGCTGAGGGGATGAGCTCCAGGCCCAGTGCGGTCTGGTTGCTCTCCTTGACCTCTCCCGTGACCGATATGACGGATTCCCTGGAGAGCGATGTGAGCTTCTCGAAGAGTTCGGGATCGATCTTCTTCTTGGGCATTGTAACCTGGATGACTCCGGACCTGTCACGGAGCTGGAGGAATGCGATTCCGCCCATGTTCCTGATGTCCTGGACCCAGCCGTTGACGGTCACTATGCCGTCGCCTACGGCTATGTTGCTGGAATCTCTAACTGCTGTCATGATAACACCTGATTGGACCTTCTGTATTATGCTTTTTTCTTGGCCTGGTTCGCCACTGCGTTCATCTTCGCGTTGACGGCATCCTGGTCTCCCAGATACCTCTTGGATACTACCTTGAAATCTGGGTCGAACTCGTAGACGAGAGGGACTCCGGTGGGGATGTTTACACCCACGATCTCCTCGTCTGAGATGTCCTCGAAGTACTTTACCAGGGCACGCAGCGAGTTGCCGTGCGCGGCGATGATTATCCTGTCGCCGGCGAGCATCCTGGGCCTGATGACGTCGTTGAAGAAGGGCACAGCCCTTGCGACCGTGTCCTTGAGGCTCTCGGTGAGGGGGAGCTGATCCTTGGGTACCCCTCTGTACTGCTCCTGCCTGGCAGGGTTGCGCTCGTCGTCCTCGGACAGGGATGGCGGAGGGATATCGTAGGATCTCCTCCACTTCTTGACCTGGTCCTCGCCGTACTTCTCGGCGGTCTCGGCCTTGTTGAGCCCCTGGAGGGCACCGTAATGCCTCTCGTTGAGCTTCCATGTCTTGATGACCGGCAGCCATTCGCGGTCCATCTCATCCAGAGCGAGATTGAGTGTATGGATGGCGCGCTTGAGATACGATGTGTAGCATACGTCGAAATCGAATCCCTCCTCCTTCATCAGCTTACCTGCGGAGCGTGCCTCGGACATCCCTGTCTCGGACAGCTCGACATCGGTCCAGCCTGTGAAGAGGTTCTGTTTGTTCCATTCGCTTTCGCCGTGGCGTAGAAGGACCAGCTTCATGTTACCTGTCATGATGGTCGGCTATCGTAGGTCTTGTTTATATCTCTTAGTCTATAAACGGTACAAGGATTTGTTAGACGAGACGGATGAATCCGATGCTATCATGAAGATTCCGTTAGGAGCATGCCTGACGATCGGATCCTTGACCAAGACCATCATTGGATGTATTATTACGAATTTATTTATATTGAAATTTTAAAGTTGAAAATTTTGATGAAATAAATTATAACGATTTCTTCATTAAAATTCATAATTACACTCGATAAAACTGTCATTTTTAAATATAAAAATCAAAAATTCAATGATTTCATCGCATTTTTGAAACTTTTTGCTGAGAAGTCATCATATGGATTATATATCCATAGTGACATCTACTATCATCTTTCTTAGCAAAGGAGGAGACACAATGGATAGGGAAGAGACTTATAGGGCTCTTCAAGAGGTCGTCAGGGATCTTCGGGTAAAAGATGCCGCACCTCTAACTAGAAGGGCCCTAGAACAGGGTTTGGATCCCGTCGAAATACTTAGCGAAGGCCTTCTCAAAGGCGTCGATACAGTCAGTATCGAGTATGAAGAGCACCGCGCTACCATGGCGCAGCTCCTGTTGGCTTGCAGGGTCATCTATGCGGGATTAGAGGTCCTGCTGCCGGAGATCCCCTCCGAAGCTTTCCAGAGAGCGAAAGAGCTTAAGGCTTCCATCTCGGAGGATGATGGAAGTGACATAGGCTCAGGTATCGTCAATGCCATGGTTCAGACCGGCGCACTGGGTGAATCACATCTCTGACGTACCTCGGCTGTACCAATACGGCCGCTGCCATCTTCGGCCGTATTGGAAACTCCTTACCTTTTCTGCCCCCAGCAGGCGGGATATTAAGCATTTATACCGAGCCCTTCGTGAACCTTTTTTTATAGAATTAATACATCCCAGAATCATCAGGATATAGTGTTATTATGTCTGCAGAGAAAGTCACAGTTTCCATCATCAAAGCGGATGTCGGATCCGTTGTAGGACACGCAAGACCGCATCCCTCGATGCTCGACGCCGCCAGGAACGTCCTTAAGGACGCACAGAAGGCCGGGACAATAGAGGATTTCTACGTCACCCGTGTCGGAGATGACATAAACCTCTACATGACCCACTACAAGGGCGAGAACAACAGCGATGTCCACGGTACCGCATGGGAGTGCTTCATGCAGGCCACGAAGATCGCGAAGAAGATGAAGCTCTACGCAGCCGGACAGGACCTCCTCACCGACGCATTCTCAGGAAACGTCAAGGGAGCAGGACCCGGTTCCGCGGAGATGACCTTCGAGGAGAGGGGATCAGAGCCTCTGCTGTTCTTCATGGCCGACAAGACCGAGCCCTCAGCATACACGCTTCCTCTCACAAGGATCTTCATGGACCCCTTCACCACCACCGGTCTGGTCATCGACAAGAGGGCCAAGCAGGGATTCGACTTCGAGATCCAGGATGTCATGGCCAACAAGAAGGTCGTTATGAGCGCACCCGAGGAGTCATGGAGCATCCTCTCCCTTCTCGGAGACACATCCAGATACGCCATCAAGAGGATCAACTCAAGGTCCGGAATCGGTCCCGCAGCTGTCGTCTCGACCGACAAGCTCAACATGACCGCAGGAAGATACGTCGGAAAGGACGACCCCGTCTGCATCTGCAGGTGCCAGAGCGGTCTGCCCTCCGTCGGAGAGTACACACAGCCCTTCCTCAACAACACCATGCTCGTTGCAGGATGGATGAGGGGATCGCACATCGGTGCATTCTACCCCTGCTCGCCCGAGGACTCCGACCCCACATACTACGACGGACCCCCAAGAATCTGCTGTCTCGGATTCCAGCTCAACGAGGGTAAGCTCCAGGGACTCGAGCCCTACGGAGCAAAGAACGGAGAGCACATCCCCGTCGACTTCTTCGGAACCTCCACATTCGACGAGGCCCGCAGGAACGCCATCAGGGCCAGCAAGTTCATGAGGTCCCAGGGACCCTTCGTGCCCTCGATCCTCGGTGCAGAGGAGATGGAGTACACCTCAAGGCCCGACGTCCTCAAGGAGCTCACCGACAGGTTCGTCTCCCTGGACGAGGCTGACAAGCCCAAGGCCAAGAAGAAATGCGGCTCCAAGAAGAAGACCGAAGTTGAGTGAACGAGATGAGTGGAAAGGATCCCGCGGTAATAATCAACTTCAAGGTCTACTCCGAGATCGAGGGCGAGAACGCCCTCAAGCTCTCGAAGATCTGCGATTCCATCGCAGAGGAGACCGGAGCCAACATTATCGTCTGCCCCCCTATGGTGGAGCTGTCCTACGTGGCGGACCAGGTAAGCATACCCGTGTACTCGCAGAACGTGGACCCCAGGAAGCCTGGGTCGGGAACGGGATTCACCACCCCTTCGCTCGTCAAATCGGCCGGTGCCTCAGGCACCCTCATAAACCATTCGGAACACAAGCAGCCCGCGGATGACGTGGGCACTTGTGTCCAGATGTCCAAGGACCTCGGACTGGTCACCTGCGTCTGCGCCGACACTGTGGAAGTGGCGGCAGACCTTGCAAGATTCTCACCCTGTTTCATCGCCGTGGAGCCTCCGGAGCTCATCGGCGGGGACATTTCCGTGACTACGGCCAATCCGGACATCGTCAGAAACACCGTAGAGGCGGTCAAATCCGTGGATAAGAGTATCAGAGTGCTCTGCGGAGCCGGTGTCAAGAACGGCAACGATGTCAGGACCGCTGTGGATCTCGGTGCAGAGGGAGTCCTCCTGGCCTCAGGCGTGACCAAGGCATCCAATCCCGACGCTGTCATCAGGGACCTAATAAAGTTCATCTGATACCTTTACCAACGGTTTTTATCGGTATCAGTCCATACGCCAGCATGAAGAAGTTCTTGGCTGTCGTCCTCATTCTGGCACTGTCGTTCACCATATTGTCTCTGGCGGACGATACAGATGCTGCTGATGCTGGACTCAAGCTCTACGAAGTTAAATCCGCAGGCTCGGACGAAGGTTTCAGCCTGTACAACTACAGTGATTCAAACATCGATCTGACCGACTATTCGGTCCGCAACAACCCTGATGTGGGTGCCGACAAAGGTACCATAACATTCACCAAATCGCTCGTTCTCGAACCGAACCATTTCATAACCATCGTCAAAAGTAAAGATGATCCCGAATCCAAGTTCCTGCAGCATAACACATATCACGTCTACGGAACGGACGGTATCGTGGCCAACAGCTTCACAATGAACGACAAGGGAGATGACATCTATCTTGTCAAAGGGAACAAGATCATCGACGCATTCTGTTACGGAAACGTCACCATATCCGACAAATCCCTCTGGGAAGGCGAACCCTATCCCACCATGTCCAGCAAAAAGAGCAACGATTTCGCAGTCAGGGTAGATGCGGCGAAGAGCAGCACCTACGGTTGGCAGAGGTGGGGTATCACAAGCAATTACTTCGACCCCGACTTCAAGATCGATGCCGAGGTCACACCTTTCACATTCCCCGAAAGCGGCGGAATTCCCGTATACAAGACGATCGAGACCGCTCAGAAGACCGTGTACATCAACATGTATGAGCTCACCAGCGCAAACATGTACGGACTGCTGATCGAACTGGAGAATAAGGGCGTCGACGTGACCGTCCTGCTGGAGAAGAACCCTGTCGGCTACTCCGGTATGAAGGATGATGCCAAGAAAATGAAGGCACTTGTCGATGCAGGCGGAGAGATCAGATTCATCGGCGGAGACATGTCAAGATACAACTACGACCATGCGAAGTACTGCATAGTCGATGACAGTAAGGTGATAGTCACATCCGAGAACTGGACCAAGAACAACCTGAACGGAATAGTCGTGGATGATCCTGAGGAAGGCAAGGGCAACCGCGGATGGGGTGTAGTCGTAGAAAGCAAACAGTATGCCGATTTCATGCTGACTGTTTTCACCAACGATTTCGACAAGACGTACGGGGACGTAATCGATTTCGCCGAATACTTCCCAACGGTCACCCCTGCTTCGCTCTCATACACCGCCCCCACCGACGTTTATCCAACCGTCACATATTCGGCACCCATCACGCCCATTATGTCCCCTGAAAGCTCCTGGGACGGTACACTATACACCATCGATCAGGCCAAGGGAAGGGTCTACGCAGAGAATCAGTCCGTATCTTCCGCGTACGAGGACTTCACGACGGTGGAATCGCCTCTCAAGCACCTGGTAGACAGCAGCAGCAAGGGTGTTGATGTGAAGTTCATCCTCAACTCCACGAACGATCCGCAGTCTGTACAAGAGCTAATAGAGAGGCTCAACACGACCACTGCGGTGTCCGCGGCAGATATGACCAAACCGTATCTCCACAACAAAGGTGTCATCTCGGATGATGCCTGCATAGTCACCTCTGTCAATTGGACTCCCACCTCCTTGCAGAAAAACAGGGAGATGTGCGTCATAATCTACTCCGCCAAGGTGACGGAGTTCTACGCCGATGCATTCATAACCGACTTCGACAACAACTATGACTTCGACGGCGTCCAGATCAGCATATCTGAGCTGAAGAGCACATACACCGAAGGGGATCAGATAACCGCCACGGCGGAAACTTTCCCGGAGAAGGATTACGAGTACTATTGGGAGCTGGACGGCGTGAAGATGACCTACGACATCAAGCGCATCGCGTTCACCGCCGAGAAAGGGGATCATACGCTGAAAGTGTCCGTCACGGTGGATGATAAGGTGTACGGTACCGACAAGAAGTTCACGGTCAACGCTAAGAGCGGCGGATTCGACTTCGACGAATACAAGCAGTACATCATCCCGATCGCGATATTCATCATCGCCATTATCGCACTGGCCCTGACGGTCGCTATGAAAGGCGGCAGCAGGCACAGCGGCGGAGGAAGAAGGCGTTGATAATAACAAGGCAGATGCGGCCGTCCGACCTGATCGGTGTATACGCTCTGATGAACACCAATCTGGACGGCAGCTTCTCCATGGAGACGATCGAATACTTCGGCACCATGTGGCCGGAGGGCCAGTTCGTCGCAGAGGACCTGTTCGGCAACATACGCGGAGCCCTAACGGGCACCCGCATGAGCAACGGAAGGGCCTCAATAGCCCTGTTCGCGGTGGATTCGAGCTGCCGCGGGCAGGGAATCGGTTCTCGCCTTCTCCAGGAGTTCCGTCTGAAATGCTTCATGCAGGGTTACAGCGAGATCCAATTGGAGCTCCGTACCACCAACCTGAGCGCCCGCACATTCTACACCAAGCACGGATTCATCGTTTCTGAGACCGTTCCTGACCTCTATGGGCCCGGTGAGGACGGTTACCGCATGGTGGCCAAGGTCAGTCACGTTTCATCGTGATGATGGCGTATACAGTCACGCAGATGACGGCGATGATGGCTGCCATCAGGAAGTAGTCCAGGTTAGAGATCCCTTCCGATGCCGGCGGAGGGTTCGGATTGGGGACGTCATCCTCGTATGTCTTGAGATAGAACTGATTATGGTCTCCAGGGTTGAAGATGACCTCGTTCGCATAGAGCGACGTTCCCACGACCACATACTCGTTGGATTCCGTATCGAACACGTATGCCGCTGTACAGACGTTGCGGTCGGTAGGCAGCGATATGTCTATCGTAGCTGCCCTCAGAACGGTTGCATCGATCCCTTTGACATCCAGCCTGTAGGTCTGGTCGAACTCCTCTGTTGATTCGATCTCCTGCAGGGACAGCATGAACTTGTCGCCGTAGATACGGTGCGATGACTCCACCTTTATGGATACCGAACGGCGGTCGTCTGAAAGAATAGCAGAAATGGATTCGATGGGATATGCCTCCTGCTGGTCGATGACGACTGCTGTCCTCTGCGATATGACGTTCAGAGCGGATGTCGGTGTCGTGTAAGATACATAATCAGCCTGGTATCCGATACCTGTGGTCTCACCTTCCAGCACGGAACCGATCCTGCACTGGATGACCGAGTTGTTGCGGAACTCGCCCTCTATGATGAGTGTACCGCACAGAATGAAATCGTTGGAATTGAAGACAGTAGCACCCTTCTCCACTACGAACCTGCCGTCCATCTGGACCAGGAACCCGGTGTTCACCGAGAGCATGCCTCCGACCGGGATGGAACAGGAAGCGACCGAATCCCAGATGCCTTCCTCGGAATACACCTTGATGGCCGTGTCCTTGTATGTGATGGTGTCCATCAGCGAATATGCGTAAGGGTTCTGTCCGATGCGGTAGCTGGTGAAGTTGTATGCTGAAGAACGGGTCTTGATGAGGAATGCCGAATCGTTGGCTACTGTGATCGAAGGAGCGTCGAGGACGATCATGTGGATGACCTGGTCCTTCCTGTACTCCCCGTTGCACAGCATGTTGGGCATGTTGAGCAATCCAGCTCCCATGATGCACTTCTTTATCTCCACATTAGAAGCGATATGGATCCTCACATCGCCGGAAACGTATGATGTGGCGAGCTTGGAGAAGTCCTTCGTAGAGATGTGCTCCGTGTTGGCACCAAGACAGAGATAGTCCACTGCACCGGAATCGAAATCATAGCTCAGAGTCCCTATCTTCGAAGCGATGTTCGACATGTAACCGACGTGGGCACCGCTGATCTTCACGCTGACGTTGGAGTACTTCCCGTTGTCACCGGTGGTGTAGAGCCTGTGAACAATCATATCCTTGTAGAGGTTGAGATCGTAGTTAGTCACAGAGACCATGGCAGAAGTGGGATTGAGCAGCTCGATCTCCCCGCCGTAGAGGTCCAGACAGACCGTGTGGAGAGGTGTCGACATGGAATCGTAAGAGTTGCCCATGTACTGTTTGACCTCGGGGTCGATGCTGAAGAACGCCAGTGTACTGATGATACCGTCGTACATACCGAACTCCAGCACACCGGAGGTGTTGAGAGATGCCTTGGTATCGATATTGAAAAGGGTGAGCTTCTTGACGGATGCACCGTCGTAGACAATCTTGAATTCGTGATCCACTGTGGACAGATTGCGAAGAGTGACATCCGTTTCGGCAGGATATGTCTCCGTGTACCATTCTGAAGGATGATCATCTGTGACTGCGTACTCTCCGTAGGCCTTGAACGTCACCAAAGTGTTCCCTTCGATGTCCTTCGTTATGATGATGTCCGCATCGGGATAGCGTTCCTCCGGAGGGGTATCATCAAAGAGATCTTCCGGATCGGTATCGTCAATGATATCCTCCGCAGAGATGAGCGGGAATGCCATAGCCGCCGCTATCAGCCCAAATGAAGCTAACAGAAAGACAGCGGCCTTATAGCTCATCGGCAATAGAACGACGGATGCCTATATGACGGTTTGTAATATTCTCTCATAAAAAGTATAAATAAAAGGGGGGTAGGCCCCCCTTGTTTGCTCAGGAGAACATGGAGTCGTCCAGGTGCTCCGTCTCGAAGTAATAGCTTGAACGCTCCTTCTGTGCCGAGGAGACATCCTTGGAGAGACCCTTGTTGTAGGATCCGTAACGCTCCTTGATCTGCTCCTCTACGCTGCGGGACCTTCTGAGTGCCCTGTCGATGTGCTCGCCGGTGATGAACTTGGCGCCTTCGAGCACCGCGATGTCACCTGCGGACCTTATGAGTCCTCCCAGCTCCCTCAGCCTGAGAGTGAGAGCGTTCTTCTGGTTGTCCAGCTTGGCACGCCTCTTACCCTCGGCGATGATCTTCTCAACGGCCTCGATCGTGGCGTGGGGGATGTGTCCGTCGAACTGGACCTCCTGGGCCACGAACTGGGCGTATCTCGCACGGTTGCGGGGCGTGTCGGGCATAGCGATGTCCACAAGGATCTCGTAACCGTTTCCGATAATCCTCGACCTCAGGGGAGAGAGGATGTTCTCCAGATCCTGGATGTTACAAGCGGCCACAAGGATGAAGTCGCAGGGAACGGAATCGACCTTGACGCTTGCTCCTGCGGACTGGGGGTTCCTTCCTGTGATGGGGAACACCTTGTCCTGCATAGCGGTCAGGATGTATCTCTGCAGGTCCTTCAGATGGGAGATCTCGTCGATGAACAGGACTCCCTCGTGCGCCTCGTGGATTGCTCCTGCTACGATCCTCTCGTATGCGGGGGAACCGAGCTTCTCGTGTCCTCCGTAGGGGTCGTGGCGAACGTCTCCCAGAAGCTCCGTCTCGGATGCTCCGGTTGCCAGTACGAAGGGGTTCCTCCTCAACTTGACCAGCACCTTCTCGTTGCTGGTGCTCTGGAGCTCCGCCCTTTTATCTATCGCAGCCTGGTCGAGCTTGCGGATCTCGGGTCCTGCACGCTCGAAGATGACCTGCTCGTCGTTCCTGTCGCGTGTGGTGACCTTCTCCTTACCGGCGGTGACCTCGGGCATGGGCATGTCAAGCATGCCTCCGAGGTTGCTTATGATGTCCTGGAAGGGATTGTTCTTGTTGGCTGTCGAATCTAGCTTGCTCTGGTTGCAGTGGGGACATACGGTGTCAGTGGGCAGGGAGTATCCTCCGCAGGCCTTACACCTGTATCCGAGGTGCTCGGCGACGTTCGCCGGCGCCTCTTCGGGCTTCAGCAGTATTCCTATGGATGCGGCCTTGATGTCCTCCTCCTTGAGGACCTCGTCGGCTCCGAGCACGGCCAGGATGGGCCTCTCGGGGTTCTCGGGATTCTTGGCTACACGGATCTCCTGCTGGGGGGCGGGAAGGTTCATCGACAATGCTCTGGCGATCATCGACTTACCGGTTCCGGGAGGGCCGACCAGGAGAAGATGCCTGCGCTGTTTGGCGGCTATCTTCGCCAGCTCGATCGCCTCTTCCTGTCCCAGGACCCTGTCCAGGGGATCCGAAGGGATGAGGATGTCAGCTGTGGATTTCAGCTTCTCGACATCCTCCCATGTCTCTACGTGCTTCTGTTTGGCCATGATAATCAGATCAGGTCCTCTTTGGTCCAGATGGTGACCTCTGCGGGCATCTTGGTGATGTTGCCCTTGCGGGTTCCGACGACTGTCTTGATTCCCTTCTCCGAGGAAACATCGATGATCCTCTGGGAGATGACTCCGTCAAAGACGATGGCGTGGACCTCGTCACCGTCCTCCTTCAGGGAGTTCACGAGGCTCTTGACAGCGACCTGCCTGATGACCTCGTTGTTGGAATCCAGCACCTTAGCGTTGTGAGTGGTTGAGAGCTCGAGCAGCATGTCGCGGTAGGCCTCCTGCTCGGGTGTGAGCACCTTGTCGGTGACGATCTTCTTTCCGCGGAGGGTCCTGGTCTTCTTGGGCTGGGGCTTCTCCTCCTCGGCGGGCTCCTCAATAGGCTCCTGTACGGGCTCGTCGACGACGGGCTCCTCTGCCTTGGGTGACTCCTCTGCAGGCTGCTCCTCAGCCTCGAACTCGGGCTCTGCCTCGGGTTCGTCATCGGCCTTCCTCTTGGTGGACTTCTTGGATTTGTCTACTGCGTCCTTCTTCCTCTTGGTGGACTTCTTGGGCCTCTCCTCCTCGAAGGTTACCTCCTCGGCGGGCTCATCATATACGACCTCTTCGACCTCAGGCTCCTTAACGGGCTCTGCCTCGGGCTCGTCGCTGACGTCGAGATCCCTGTCCTCCCTCTCCTGGCGCTCCTCGCGCTTCTTCCTGTACTTGTCGAGGGCCTCGTTGTTGAAGCGTTCCTTGCGCTGCTTGTCGTCGCGGTCGCGCCTATCCTCGCGGTTGTGACGCTCCTCACGCCTGTCGCGCCTGTCGTCACGGTTGTGGCGGTCCTCACGCCTGTCGTGCTTGTCGCGCCTGTCGTTCCTGTACTCTCCCTCGGGCTCGAACTTGTCCAGCTCGTCGAAGGACTTCTCCTCGAAGCTGAGGTTGTTCATCTCCATGTACTGGTCGCCGGGGACCTTGTTGCGGAGACATTTGACGATCTGCTTGGATGAGAGCTCCTCAACCTCGTGTGCACGGGGTGCACGGGCGACGAAGTCGACCTCTGCTACCTGGAAGAGTTCCCTCAGGATGAGCTCTCCGCCCCTGTCGCCGTCGGTGAAAGCGGTGACGACCCTCTCCCTGGAGAGGTCCTGGACGGTCTTAGGGATGTTTGTTCCCTCTACTGCGATGGCGTTCTTGATTCCTGCCTTCAGGAGGTTCAGGACATCCGACCTTCCCTCCACGATGATGATTGCCTCGGAATCCTTGACGTTGGGTCCGGCAGGGCATCTGTCGGGTCCGTATGTGGTGATCTCCTCGACCTGGACACTCTGCTTGACGCTGTTCAGAAGGTTGGAGCTGGATCCCTCGGACTGCTTCATGAGCTCGTTGAGAAGCTCCTTGGCACGCTCGACGACCTTCTCCCTCTTGGTGACACGGACATCCTCGATACCGAGAACACGGACGGATGCCTTGCAGGGACCTACGCGGTCCACGGTCTCGAGAGCAGATGCAAGAATGACTGTCTCGACCTGGTCCAGACTGGATGACATGTAGATTATTCCCTCGGACTTTCCGCCCTTGGTAACTGTCTCGACCTCGATCCTTCCGATCCTTCCGGATTTCTGGAGGTCCCTGAGGTCCAATTCATCTCCGAGGAGTCCCTCGGTCTGTCCGAAAATGGCTCCGACGACGTCGGGCCTGTCTATGATACCATCGGCGCTAATCTTCGCCTTTACCATGTACTTTGTTGCATTGGGATCAATGTTCATTTGCACCCTCCATAGGGTTTCTAGGAAAACCTGGTCCCTGCTCTGCGCATCCCTTACGGAGGTCTGTACTCCTACCTCCGCCCATTCGTTGACTCATGGGAAATCTCTCGTATGTCGGGTCGGCGCTCCGTTGCCCGCGTCCCACTTTGAATCGCCCCTATACTTGGGCGAGTGATGATCGTGATATGATATGTGTGAACAGGAAATTAGGCTTTCCTTATGTACCCCGAACATATATTATGTATATAAAGTAGGGGTAACACTTTTCATCATAAGGATATTAAGCGGGCACTCTCGATGCCTTCGCATATACTTTTCACCGAATCATCGCAGGTGAACAGGAGTATCTGCATCTCCTCGGAGACCTGCGAGAGTGCGTTGCATGCGCCTTCCTTCCTCACAGAATCGAACGGCAGGAGAACGTCATCCAGTATCATCGGGATCTCCCCTGCGCCCATCTCCTTCGCGATGGCGAGCTTGAGGGACAGCAGCACCTGTGCGCGAAGCCCGGTGCTCCACTGCTTCTGCGTCTTCCTTCCCTGTTCGGAAACGATAGTGATCTCAGTGTTGCGCGGATCGGTGTCAAGATGGTATACTCCGGAGGTCATCATCGAAAGATAACGGTCGGCGGTAGTCACAACATCAGGATGGACGTCGCTGTAGAGGTCGGAACAGGCGTTCTGTACAATCTCAGCCGACAGCAGGAGTACTGCTGCCTCGCGGAGCAGTTTGTTCTTCTCAGATGATACCGAATAGGACGAATCGATAAGCTTGTCCAGCTCATCGGTGTCGAGAGTGATCTTCATCTGCTGCTCCAATCTGCCCAGGTGTGTGTTGATCGCGTCCTGTCTCGATGAATCAGCATCGATGTACTCTACTACCGGAAGAGGCTTGTCAGGATCGAATCCTGCCTCCCTGATGTTAGCTTCCAGAGTAGCGATGGAGGAGTCCATGTTTCCGATTTGATCCTTCCTGGCCACTGCATCCAGATAGCCCTGCTCGCCTCTGAAACGGCTGACGAATGTCACGTAATCGTTCTCTGCCTGCATGTACTCGATACGGAGTTCGGATTCTCTGGTCTTCAGCGGATCCATGGAGGCCAAGGTGTTCTTTATCGCAGTCAGCCTGCTCAGGTCATGCTCGACGGATGTGTGCGAAAGACCTAATGAGACCATCAGAGCTCTGAGGTCCCTTTCGTAGGTGTCGGTCACGGGAGGTTCCTGTACAGCGACCGGTGCAGGCTTCTTCTTCCAGACTGCGAACGCCAGGAATCCGAGCAGCACGAATACGCCTGTGATTATCGCCCTGTATGTCATGTCAATAGGTATGATCAGTGCAGCCAGGCCGATGATGATCAGAATCAAAGGAACTGTAGGGAATCCCTTCTTAGACTCGGTTACAGGCTGTGGCGCCGGTGCCGGTTCATGCCTGCGGGCCAGCATGGCTTCGATCTGGGGAAGATGATTCCTTGCAGTGGTCTCATCCACCGGCAGCTTGGCCGCCAGTCCTTTCAGCGATGATTCGACGGCTTCGCATGCGGACCTCTTGTTATCCCTATCGGAGATGAGACGGTCATGCTCTGCGATATCCTCTTTGGTAGCGATAGGTTCCTTGGCCGCGTTCTCCTTCTTCTGCCTGAGATGCTGCAGACTATCGAAGTTGGGACGCTGCGACTGGACGTTGGAGTACAATGCGTTGTTCTCCAGATTGCTGCGGTTGGCCTCGTTGATCGTTGCAAGCTCTCTCCTGAGCTCATCGGCTTGGTCCTTCAGATCCGAGTATGATTCCGCATTGGAACGCAGCTGAGCAATATCGTCGAGAATGCCGTCCTCCTTGGTCTGGATGCTGTTCAGCTTCGAAGAGGAACGTGCGTTAAGCCCTACGATCAGCTTTGTATCATCCTCGAGACCCTCGATGACCGCAGGCATCGAATCCCCGCCTGGGATGGTGAGGAATCTGGAGCGGATATCGTTGTTGGATACGGAATCGTAATCATCCAGTCCTTTCTGGTTCATCGCGAAGATGTTCCTGTACAGTTCGGGTTCCATCTCCTGAAGGTTCTTGGGGACCCCTTCTGTGGATCCGTATGATATCTCCGTCATACCGGATTCGTCCTGTATGACGATCTTACCTGAATCGCTCTTGGCGCGTGCCGGATACGGGCGGGTCCTGGTTGGGACCAACGTGTTCCTGATGAACTCCATTGTTGTGGTCTTACCGCTCTCGTTCGGACCGTAGAATACATTCAGTCCGGGGCCAAGTTCGAAACTGCGGTCCTTCAGCTGACCGAATGAACCTATGCGGATGTCCCTGATCCTCATCTTCCCGCCTCCATGCGTGTGAGGACATCCCTCATGGCATCGGCCACTATCCCTTTCAGCTTCTTATCCGACATAGATTCGAACTCTGGCCTGTAACGGGCAGCGACCTTGTTGTGGCAGATTATATCGATTATCTCCTCGCGGGACATGGATTCCATATCCCTTCCGGCCCTGATAATGGCGGCCGCCATATCCTTGCCCTCAGCACGTGCTTCCAGATCTATCTCTGGAGAGGTGCGTACTCTTATCGTAGATACCGTGGAACCCGTAGATTCCTCTATGGTCTTCCGTACATCGTCGCCTGCCTTGCGGAGCATGGCGTTCAGTTTACCGGAACCTGTGAATGTGATCCTGCTGATAGTGGTCCTGCTCAGCATCGTGCGGAGCTCTGAGATGATATCGTTGAAGTCGCGGTCGGTTATATCGATCGAGATATCTTTCCAGATGTATCCCTGGGTGCTGAAGAAGTCAAGGCCAGTGACCCTTCCCGATGTTACCGTGACCAAATACGCGCCCTTGGCGCCTGGGGCCTTGAAGCTGCGCCCCTGGATGTTCCCGGGGTAGACGATGTAAGGCTGCTCGGATACCACCGTCCTCTTGTGTATATGGCCCAGCGCCCAATAATCTACACCTCTTCCTCTGAGATCGGACAGGGTGCATTGGGCATAAGGATGTCCTTCGGACACCGAATCTATGTCGCAGTGAAGGCATGCGATTGTGAACTTACCATCGGTTCCCTGCATCTGCGTGGCCAGGTTCCTGGTCTCGTTCCTCTCCCTGTAGCTGACTCCGATGATCTCCACATCATCGTTTATGTCGACCTTCTCGGGCTCCATCGGGAACTCGTGGACATTGTCGGGATACGGTATCGATTCGTCCCACGTGGTTTGCACATCATGGTTCCCGCGGCAGATGAACACCGGTATCGATAATCTGGAAAGCTGCCTGCACAGCCATGCGCGTGTCGAAGGAAGCTCGTTCCTGTCGTCATACAGATCGCCTGATATCACCAGGGCATCCACGCGCTCGTTGAGCGCCTTATCGACGATGCGCCCGAAGGAATCGAACACGGACTGCCTCAGCCTGGCGGCCATCTCGGGATTGACGGAATCCAATCCCTTGAAACGCGAGCCCAGATGCAGGTCTGCGCAGTGTATGAATCTGAAAGTGCTTCCCATCATTGATAGAACGACTGCAGACTATATTAACGGAATCAGGGGGTGGGTGAAAGTCCAGAGGAATGTGCGTTCCGAGCCAGCAATATCGTCTTTTAAATACCGTACACTTTCACTCATCCGACTAAGCTTATTAGTCCAATCGACGATACACCATCCGATATCCATGGACAAGATCTGCAAGAAGGTTAACGAGGAGATGCAGAGAGGCTGGCTGGGACCCAACCATCAGTGCCCCTATCATCCCGCACATTTCACGGGACAGGACTGTTCCTTCTGCTACTGTCCATTCTTCCCCTGCAACGACAAAACGTTCGGATGGGAGCTGCAGGGCAGGCACGGGCCCGTTTGGAACTGTTCAGATTGCCTGTTCATTCACAGGACGCCCGTTGCCAAGTTCATCTATTCAGAGATAGAACGTCTCGGCATCAAGGATGCTTCTGATCCCAGGTTCGCAGACATCTTCAAGGATGCCAAGGCGAAGTTCTGGAAGAAGGGAAAGGCGTTGATGGTGGTCGGAGCCACATCAGATGCCGGAAAGTCCGTGACCGTAGCGGCGATATGCAGGATCCTCCACGACAGAGGATATCTCGTGGCTCCATTCAAATCCCAGAACATGAGCCTGAACTCCAAGGTCACCAGGTCCGGTGCGGAGATTGCAATGATCCAAGTGCTCCAGGCTAAAGCTGCTGGCCTCACCAACCCGGATGCCCATATGAACCCCATACTTCTGAAGCCCAAGGGGGACACGGTCTCCCAGGTGATGGTGTGCGGCAAGCCCTTCGCGGACTACGATGTGGACGGCTACTACAACGAGTTCGTCCCCGGTCCGGGAATAGAGATTGTGAAGGAACACGTGGAGTTCCTGAAGGACAGGTACGACTGCGTGGTGATGGAAGGCGCCGGTTCCCCAGCGGAGATCAACATCTACGACAAGGATATCGCCAACATGCGCGCGGCGGACATCGCCGATGCCAATGTGATACTGGTTGTCAACGTCGAGTGGGGAGGCTCCTTCGCTTACGCCATAGGAACGATAGAGCTCATACCCGAGAACGACAGGAAGCGCATCAAAGGGATCATCCTGAACAACGTCAGAGGGGACCCTTCCAGGCTCAGGCCCGGAGCGGATGAGCTTGAGAGGCTCACAGGGGTGCCTGTCATCGGAATAATCCCCCATGCGGATGTCGTGCTTCCCAGCGAGGACTCGGAAGCGCTCAGAGGAGTGCACAAGAAGGGTGCCGGAAAGTGCCTGATCGGAGTAGTAAAATTCCCCCGTATGGCCAACTTCACGGACCTGGACCCGCTGTTCCTGGAGGATGTGTCGACTGTATTCGTCGAGAGGCCCCAGGACCTGCAGGGAGTAGATGCCCTGGTCATGCCCGGTACGAAGAACACCGTTTCCGACCTCCTCTGGATGAAAGAGAACGGTCTCTTCGATGCCATCAAGGGCCTGTGGAAGAATATACCGATAGTGGGAATCTGCGGCGGATACCAGATGATGGGACAGTCCTTGGATGACAGCAACGGTATCGAAGCAGGTAAATCAGCGGTATACGAAGGGTTCGGATTCTTCGACAACACCACCAAATTCGACGAATACGACAAGCAGATCATACAGAACGAAGGCAAGCTGGCCGTCGGCGACGGTGGCGAGATCACCGGATATGAGCTCCACATGGGACTTAGCGAGGTGAACGAGAAGCCCCTGATCCTGCTGGACAGATTCCATGCCGATCCGCTCCCCGAAGGCTCTGTCAGAGAGGAAGAGCTCACATTCGGGACATACCAGCACGGAATATTCGACAAGCCCGCGTTCAGAAGATATTTCCTTTCGTTCGTGAAGCACGAAGGCAGCTCAATCGAATTCAACGAGACGGATGATTACGATAAGGTCCTGGAGGAGAACCTGGTCAAGCTGGCCAAGGTCTTCGGGGATAACATGGATGTGGACAGGCTGATCGACATCTCGGGGGTGAAGGAATGAGCATACTCTTCCTGGGAACATCCTCCGGAGCGGGGAAGACCACTGTCTGCGCGATGATGAACAGATATCTCAGCAGATCCGGAATCGATGTTGCTCCATTCAAAGGATCCAACCTCTCGCTGAACTCCATCGCCACCAAGGACGGCGGGGAGATCGGGATCGGACAGGCATTCCAGGCATGGGCCGCAGGGATCGAGCCCGAGACGGATATGAACCCTGTGCTGCTGAAGCCCTCAGGGAACGGAGTGATCCAGCTGGTCCTTAACGGGAAACCCTTCATGGACCTCACCAAGGAGAGGAAGATGGACCACGAGATGGTCATGGGCGAGGTGAAGATGGCCTTCGACAGGATGGAGGCCAAGCACGACGTCGTCCTGTGCGAGGGTTCCGGTTCCCCTGTCGAGCTCAATCTCATGGCTACAGACATCGCCAACGTCGGTCTGATGAAGGCTACAGGCGTCCCTGCGGTGTTAGTGGCAGATATCGAAAGGGGCGGCGTATTCGCTGCCGCCTACGGTACTTGGAAGCTCATCCCGGACGAGCTGAAGCCCCAGATGAAGGGATTCATCATCAACCGTTTCAGAGGCGACAGGACCATATTGAAATCGGGTATCGAGAAGGTCGAATCGCTCACGGGCATGAAGTGCCTCGGCGTCCTCAGGTACGAGTACCTCAGGTTCCCCGAGGAGGATTCCATGTCCTCTTCGGAGGGCAAGCTGGAAGGCAACGATGTTCATGCAGCATTCCTGGCGAATCTGGACGAGATGATTCAGCACGCCGAGGAGGACGGATTCGATTTCGGATCGCTGAAGAATATGATGGGCCTGTGATCATCCGCCCGAGGCGACTCTCATTGCCTTGACAAAAGTTTCTTCGCCGACGACGGTGTCCATAGGCACCGGTTTACCGTCGATGAGATAAAGATAAGAATCTGGATGGAGGCCGTTCTCCAGGATGACCTGTTCTATGGTCATCCCGGAGGGTGCCTCGATGGACTTGCCTGATAAGGATATCATTCCCATGATGATGTCAGACTGCCAGTGGGGTATATCTGGTTATCTACGACAGCACCTCCGCCGACAACGACTGCATCGTTGTGCTTGGACATCTCGATGGTAGCGAGCATGAAGTCCATGTGGGAGGGTACCCTGGGCCTGTTGAGGAAGTACTCCTTGATGGCTGAGGGGTCAATGGCAGCGAGCTTGTCGCCATATACTCCGTATGTCTCCGCCCAGGGGCCTCCTGTGTGGTATGACATGATCTGGAGCTGTCCTGTGGAGAACTGGTTGTAGAAGACTGCGACATCGAGGAGGAGGTTGCGGTCGATCTCATCGAACTTGGAGACTGAGTAGCTTCCGTATGTGGAGTAGAGCTGCTCGTTTCCTGCACCGTCGAAGTAGGCGTAGATCCTTGTGACTGCGGGTCCGGTTGCGTATGCCCTGATCTCGTCTGCGAAGAGGGTCCTGTTGTAGCGGGCCAGGCATTCTGCCTGTGCGTAGTACACGAACATCTGCAGGCGGGGGACCGTCATGGGATCCACTGATTTCTTGAAGTAGTCGATGAAGAAGTTTGCAACGTCCATCACAGAGTAGGCTGTCATTGATATCGCAACAAAAATAATGATTAATCAATATATATGTTTTGGATGAATAATCCAACTCGGCGGTCTTTTAATGTACATTGATACACATTTCTGTGCAATAATGTACATTTGTGTACATTGAAAAATCGCAATCCGGCTCCAGCGGTAAAATCATTTATTATCTCGTTCCTGAATCACAGACTGGTAACCGGGGGGAATGGAATGAGGAAAGAATACGAATCCTTCATAGAATCAAAGCGCGAGCTGTGCATACAGAACGACAGCTTCGCACAGGCGGAATACTCGAAATACGATGTCAAGAAGGGTCTCCGCGACGCATCGGGCAACGGAGTCATTGTCGGACTGACGGAGGTCTCCCAGGTCGACGGTACCATCACCGTCGACGGAGAGAAGCAGGAGGTCGAAGGAATCCTCCGCTACCGCGGATACAGCATCGAGGAGCTCACGCAGGGATTCCTCAACAAGAGATTCGGTTTCGAGGAAGTGTCGTATCTCGTTCTATTCGGTAAGCTCCCTACAATGAAGGAGCTCGAGGAGTACAAGGAGATCCTCAACCAGAACCGCAAGCTCCCCAAGACATTCACAAGGGACGTCATCATGAAGGCGGCCAGCAAGGACGTCATGAACGCCATCTCCAGAGAGGTGCTCTTCTTGGCCTCCTACGACGACGATGCGCTGGACAACTCGCTGGACAACGTACTGAGGCAGTGCCTCTACATCACGACCGTCTTCCCCATGCTCACGGTGTACAGCTACCACGCTTACAACCACTATCTCAACAACCAGAGCATGTACATCCACAACCCGGACCCCGAACTCTCCACTGCCGAGAACTTCCTCAGGATGCTCAGGCCGGACAAGAAATACACCAAGCTCGAGGCCACCGTACTCGATCTGGCGCTCGTCCTCCACATGGAGCACGGCGGAGGAAACAACTCCACTTTCACCACAAGGGTCACCACATCGTCCGGTTCCGACACATACGCGGTCATCGCGGCAGCGATGTCATCTCTCAAGGGACCGAAGCACGGAGGCGCCAACCTGAAGGTCATGGACATGATGTACGACATCAAGAGGCATGTCAGGGACCCCAACGATATCGAGGCCCTTACAGATTATCTCAATAAGATATTGGATAAGGAAGCCTTCGACAAATCCGGTCTAATATACGGAATGGGCCACGCCATCTACACCAAATCGGATCCCCGTGCCACCGTCTTCAAGTCATTCGTCAAGGATCTGGCCAAGGAGAAGGGCCGTCTCAAGGACTTCACCTATTACACCAACATCGAGAGCATCGCCCCCGACCTGATCATGGCGCACAAGCACAACAACAAGAGCGTCTGCGCCAACGTGGACTTCTACAGCGGATTCGTCTACGATATGCTGGACATCCCCAAGGAGCTGTTCACCCCTCTCTTCGCCACTGCGAGGATCATCGGATGGAGCGCACACCGCATCGAGGAGCTCATCACCTCCAACAAGATCCTCAGGCCCGCCTATGTCAACATACAGCAGCCTAAGGAGTACGTGCCTCTCGAGAAGAGATGATTGCCCGATCCCCTGTCGGAAATCCTCAAGTTAACTGCAGCAATCAGATTTATCTATGCAACTCAGTTAGAACAGCTCCGAACAGAGATGAGCACTAACAGTCTGGATCAGGAACTGAAGATAGAAGGGCATGAGACGGTATCGAACCTAATTAAGGCTTATGACAATGCCGACAGGGGATTCCTTGCGCCTTTGGAGATGGAACGCTCCAGCAGGGTGCCCGTGATGGTGCCCCTCGGTTCTTTGACCGAATGGATGCACTCCGATTCTATCAGATCCCTCCTTGACGATTTCAGATCCGTGGATCCGGACGGTGCATCGTTCCTCAGATGCGAGGCGCTGCATGCGGAGGAGGAGAGCATCGCAAGAACATATCTCTTCATGGACATATCCATAAAGACGAAGATACTGGCCTTCTTCACAATCGGTACCAGCCACATGTACGTACCGGCCTTCGAGACGCTGAGCGACGATGTGATGTGCTCGCTGAACGTATCCTTGCACACAGGGTATGCACCCACGTATCTGATTTCCCATCTGTGCACAGACACGAATTCGGACGTCTCCCTTTCAGCACTGTTCGACAGCGCCATGTCGATGATACGCTGCTCTTGGAAGACGGTAGGCTGCAGACTGATCAGACTGGACTGCTCGGACAGCACCATCGGTTTCTTCGAATCGAGGGGATTCACATTCATCAGGAAGAACGACGACAAAGATCTGAACCAGATGCTGTACGTCACCTGAATGTAGAAATATCGCCCTGACGATGCACCCAGTATGGCAGACAGGGAGTCATTGGCCAACAGCAGATTCTCATGCACTACGCGCGAACGCGCGGTCTTCGAGGCCGGCATCAAGCTGGCCACGGCATATCATCAATTCGTAGGGACCCCGGTAAATCTGGATACGGTTGGAAAACTGGAAGAGGCCATCTCCAGGTCGATAGAGGTTCAGCCCTACGTAAAATCGGCAGCGGTAACAATTGACCGGTCATTCTTCAGCAACGGGACGGACACATATTCCTACCTGTCGCTCACCGGCGATATGATCGATGCCGTCGTCAAAATCGAGCTGGACGGTATTCTGGTCACCGCGGAGATGAGATACGATAAGGAGCTGGATTACCCGCTCATGTTTATCTCCGACATCGCAGAGGCCTGAATCTCAGGCAGCCCCCTTGTCTGGAGGTCGACTCCCAGCAGCACGGTGGAGATCACCCTGCCCTTGATCCTGAAATGCTTGTTAAGGTATCTGGCAGTCTCGATGCTTGGATAGTATACTCTGGGCTTCACATCATCCGGGAGGCCCGGCATAGGGAAGGAGACCGAATGCATCACGGTCCTGAGTTCGCCGCGCGAATCCAGCTGGGCGATGTCGACGAATAGGTTATCCGTCAGCCAAATGAAGTTGTCAGAATTGAAGATGTGCTTGTCGCGGTCCATGATGTCGAATCCGATAAGCCTGCCGTTCTTATCCAAGATGTCCATGAAAGGCTGGGTGAACATAGGGAACTTTCCGTCGCAGAATAACACCATATGAACATTCTTGTTGGATATCTCGAGGACACCCTCTGGATCCACCGGTGTGAAACCGATATTCCTGGGAGAATATTCCAAATCCATGACTCTACGCATCATGTCCTGGCTGAGGGCTTCGAAACGAACGACCCCTGGAAATGCGGATAGAACGTCAACGAATTCGCTGTAGAGCATCGGATATATAATCCAACTGAACTATTAAAATTTGATTCTTTGCTATTCCGAAATCCACGAATTTGTCTTCGAATCCCAAATAGTACGAGAATGGTCAAGAAATCTTCTAGAAAATTCAAATAATCCCAAAAATGTTTAAATGTATTAAAGGCAATATAAGAACGGTAAATATTTTACTGCTGGAGACCCCATGATTACAGATATCAAGATAGGTATAACCGGTCTGCCGGGTTCCGGAAAGACCTACGCCCTACTTCGCGTCATCGAGATGCTCAAAGAAGAGGAACTCCTCATCGGCGGCATGATAGATGAGCCTATAGAGGACAGTAGGAAGAAGACCGGGTTCACCGTCAGGAATCTGTTCACAGGGGAGCAGGATGTTTTCGCAAGCACTGAGATCGAGAGCAAGATCATGGTGGGAAAGATAGGCGTCGACCTTTCGAAACTGGAAGCTGTCGGCGTCAAGGCCATCAAGGATGCGGTAGAGCAGTGCGACATAATCGTCATCGATGAAGTAGGGAAGATGGAGGTGGAGAGCGAGGCGTTCGTCGAGGCCGTCAAGGAATCCTTGGAGGCTGACAAACCGATGATCATCACGCTCCACAAGAAATCCAGGAACCCCCTCCTACAGGACATCAGGAGGAGGGATGACGTGAGGATTCTCGAAGTCACACCCACGAACAGGAATATCCTTCCTTACAAGATCGTCCGTCTCATGCACGGAGAGAATGTTTGATGCCTGAGGGCGTCATAATCCGCGAGGGATCCACGGATATCCTCGTGCCGGAGCTCCATTCTTCAGGAGGTCCTGGAAAGATTCAGGGCGGAGTCTTCTTCAACGAGCAGATGGCTTTCAACCGCGATATCAGCATAATGCTCCTGCGCGCTCTGGAAAGGGATGTCACCGTCGTAGATGCCATGACCGCCACCGGATCCAGGGCCGTCCGCATCGCCAACGAGGTAAAGGGTTCCACCGTCACCGCCAACGATTACAGCGCCGATGCGATACCCTACATCGAGGAGAACATCAGGCTGAACGGCCTGAGCAACTGCCGCGCTACCAACAAGGACATGAATGTGCTGCTTGCCGAGGAATCCTTCGACTACGTCGATCTGGACCCGTTCGGTTCTCCCGTACCTTACATACAATCGGCGATAAGAGGATGCAGGAAGAACGGCATCCTGGCGATAACAGCCACAGATACCGCCCCTCTGGCCGGAGCGCATGCACCCAAATGCAGACGCAGATACCAGTCGGAACCGGTAAGGGGATACATGTGCCATGAAGGAGGCCTCCGCATACTCATGTGCACCATCGCCAGGGAGCTGGCCAAGTTCGACAGGGGCATGAGGCCTCTGCTGTCTTTCTACGCGGACCATTACTTCCGCACCTACATCCAGGTCGAGGAAGGAGCTGCAAAGGCTGATGCCATGATGGAGAAGCTGGGCTACATGGAGTACAATATGGAGACTATGGAGCGCTCCATTTCAAGGACATATGATGCCAAGCACAGATTCGGACCGTTCTGGCTGGGACCGCTGCACGATCAGGAGTTCATCAGGAAGATGGACCCTGCAGGCATGGCCGCTGAGAAGAGATGCACCAAGTACCTCGACCTGTGGGCCAATGAGCTGGACACAGAGGTGTTCGTTTACGATGTGAGCGAGCTCTCGTCGCACATCAAGATGTCCCCGCCCAAGCTGGCGGATCTCCTCGAGACCCTCAACGCCCACGGAAAGGCATCCCCTACCCACATCGCCCCCACATCCTTCAAGACCGACCTCCCGTTGGACTCTGTCGTCGAGCTCTACAAGGAATCCAGTCCTGATTCGAAACGCTGATTTTTCCTGAATCATCAGCGTAGGAAATGGCCCCGTCGCTTACACTTATATGTCTCATTTACTTTCCTTGGATTAGGTGCCAATAAATGCCCAGTCTAGCAATCATCGGTTCCCAATGGGGAGACGAAGGAAAGGGAAAGCTCACAGATTATCTTGATGAGGAATCTGACCTCATCGTACGTTTCCAGGGCGGGAACAACGCGGGACACACCATCATTGTCGATGACAAGGTGTTCAAGCTCCACGGACTCCCTTCCGGAGTCGTAAGGCCCGGGAAGCTGGCCGTCATCGGAAACGGTGTCGTCGTCAACCTGGAGGAGCTCGCCGAGGAGATCAAGCAGGTGGAGGAGAACGGAGGATCCGTAGAAGGACTCAGGATCTCCGACAGGGCCCATCTCATCATGGGCTACCACAAGAAGCTGGACGGGGCAGAGGAGAAGTACCGCGGAAAGAACAGCGTCGGTACCACCAAGAAAGGAATCGGACCCACCTATCAGGACAAGATCGCTAGGATCGGATTCAGGGCAGGGGACCTCCTGGAGGACGACCTTCTGAAGGAGAAGATCGCATTCATCCTCCCTTACAAGAAGGACCTCATGGCCATGATGGATGCCGAGCAGTGCTGCTGCACCAACGAATCTCTCTACGAGAAGATGCAGGGCTGGAAGAACATGATTGGCAAATACATCTGCGACACATCCGTTCTTATCAACGATGCACTGGACGACAACAAGAGGGTCGTCTTCGAGGGAGCCCAGGGGGCCATGCTGGACATCGACCACGGAACCTATCCGTTCGTCACATCGTCCGCCACATGCGGAGGAGGAATATGCACCGGATCCGGAGTGGCACCCAACAGGATCGACAAGGTCGTAGGAATCGTCAAGGCATACACCACCCGTGTCGGAGAGGGGCCCTTCGTGTCCGAGCTCAAGGACGAGATGGGTGTCGAGCTCCAGAAGAAGGGCGGAGAGTTCGGAGTCACCACCGGAAGGGGAAGGAGATGCGGATGGCTCGACCTCGTTGTCGTGGAGCACGCATCGAGGCTCTGCGGATTCACATCATTGGGAATTACAAAGATCGATGTCCTCAACGACATCCCCGAGCTGCCTGTCTGCGTGGCGTACGAGATCGACGGACAGGAGGTCAAGCACTTCCCGGCATCGCTCTCCAAACTGTACAAGGCGAAGCCCGTATACGAGACGTTCAAGGGATGGAAAGGATGGTCCAACACCATGGATGTCGTCAAGGCAGGATACGACAACCTCCCCGGAGAGATGAGGGAGTACATCGAGTTCATCGAGAAGTATCTGAAGGTCCCCGCTGACCTTATAAGTCTGGGACCCGATAGAGATGAGACCATCGACCGCAAGAAGGATTGGTGGAACTGAGGTCTGATTATGCCGACAGTATGTAACGTTAAAGCCGGGGTCTGCGGAATGACCACGAAGATCATCGCCACAGCCAGTGATGACATGATGTCTGTGAACGTCGTCATGGAGAGCAACTGCCCCATGGTCAACAAGATCGGGCCCATCGAAGGGATCAACCCCTACGAGGCCATCGGAACCCCCTTCACGGAGTCGGAGATCTACAAGAGATGCGCCGAGTGCCTCCGCCACACCGCGTGCCCTGTGCCCTGCGGCATAGTCAAAGCGGTGGAAGCTGAATCCGGAATGGGTCTGAAGAAACCCGTCAGCATCGAATTCGAATGAAAACACAGCGGTCCTCGGACCGCTTTTTTTATTGTTTACTTGACAAAAACGAGCGTTATTACCGCATGTTTTTGTTGCTGGTCATTTTAGATTCCGAGCCTATGTTCGGAACTTATGCACTTTGAAAAAAAGAAGGACCGGGCCGTCACCATGACAGCCCGGCCTGATTGTTTCAGTTCAGGGAAGGCGTGAAAGCGAACAGTGCTCTGAGCAGATTGGCCACGGCCGCGAAGGTCGCCTGGAACCAGGACTTTATCTTCTCGATAGGGTCCACATCGCTGCCGAAACCCTTGTGTACGCAGACAGGACGGCGGAGAAATTACAGGATGAAATGATGGATGACCATAAGTAACACGAATTGTAAATAAGTGTTACTCTGAGTTATAGGTTAAGGCCCCCGAAGGGGCATGAGTTTGAATCACTGGTTGGATTTCCAGAGTCCGTGCTTGTTGCAGTACTCCCAGGCCCTGATCTCCTTGGCATCGGTCTTGAAGAATGCCTCGGGAGCATCTCCGGGTTTGAGATACTTCCTCATGATGACGCCGTCGGCGCAGATCTGGATGTAGACGATGTAGTGGTCCTCTGCCATTGGGTGGGCGGCTTCCTTTCCGACCTTGACAAGGACTCCTCCGTCCTGTTTCTCGATGTAGGGGACGTGCTTCTCGTTCTTGAAATCGTCAGTCTTGGCCTCGAGAGCCGTCATGGTCTCTCCGCAGCATTTGGGGATGCATGATCCCTTGTAGACAAGATCGACAGTGGTTCCGCACTTCTCGCATTTGTAGATTGGCATGATAGTACCTCGAGCCTGAATCTCGCTGTGCACTTATGAATATTGGGGTGAAGGATGAGGCCAGCATCTCATTCCGATCTGTTCTGGGCTTCCAGCATGGCCCTCTTCTTGAACTTCTTCTTGCGGTGGCCGCACTCCCTCTTCCTCTTATGATGCCCGCTGCCTTTGGAAGTTCTCCTCTTCCTGGGTGCACCGGAGCTCTTGGCCTTCTTCTCGGACGGCGCAGGCGGCTTGTAGTTCATCTCGACGATGACCGTGTTGCCCTTCTGCACGATGGTGCATCCCAGGAATTCGATCACATCCCCGGGTACATAGTGCTTCTCCTTGTCAGGATTGATGGTCAGCCCTTTCGATTCAATGATGGATAACAGCTCATCATGGAGACCTTTGGCCTCCTCATCGGTCTTGGCCATCAGGAGGATGTCGTCGGCGTAACGGAAGTAGTAGCAATCCTTCTCGGAGAAATGGAAATCCATCTCCCTGAGATAGTAGTTCGACAGGAAGGGTGCGACAGGTATGCCTGCCATGACTCCCTTCTTCTCCCTGATAACCTCTCCTTCGAACAAGGCCTCCTCGCCTGAGAGAAGGTTCCTGTACATGTTGACGAGAGGTTTGTCCTCTATGGTCCTGTCCAGATCATCCAGGAGGATATCGACGTCCACTGTGTTGAAATAATCATGGATGTCCATCTTGTACCCGTACATCTGGCCGATGCCGGGGGACTTGCGGAGAGCGGACATGGCCTCCTTGAGCCCGTATCCGTTACGGAATGAGAACAGGTTGCTTGAGAAGAGGCTGTCATAGAACTGCATGTTGTAGGCCACCAGACGGAGCGCCATGGTCTCGACATTGTCGAATGTGTAGAGGGACCTCTTCTTGTTGGAATTGGGCTTTCCGATCTGAGTCTTCTTGGGTATGGAGAAGACATGCTCCCCTCTGGAGATCTCGCGTATGATCTCAGTGGAGTCTCTGTCGTGAAGAAGCCTGCGGCAATATCTGACCTTGCCGGCCGGATATGAGCCCTTCTTTGCATCGAAGAACTCCTTCCACATCCTATTGTCGGCAATGGTGCTCAGGCTGCCGTCGTTATGCCATTCTCCTTCAGTGCCCATGAACTCTCCTCGATAAGTTTCCAAAGATGAAACAGTGATACGATATATGAAATAAAAACCTAAATCCCGGACTCTGCGTCCGGGTTGACCCCATGGCGGGGCTATCTGTGTGTGGTGCGTATGAACGCCGATGACTGATATAAGTGAATATAGCAGTATGAGCTCGGCACCATCAGCACGCTTATAGCAGTGGTGATGGTTGGCGCTCATCGTGGGTTCCTTGCGGAACTTCGGACCTACGGGATGACCCGTACTACGTACCGACCTGTTCGGGATCTCACCGAAACCACAGGAATACCTATCTCCAGCCCGTAAGGGTTGGTCGATATAATCGTTGTAGATTATGACGTATTATAGGCAAAGCAGCATCATGGTTAATGAGTATTTATTATTTACGGTGGGCAGATTCAGTAAAAGTACAAACCGCGATGCATAAATCCGCAAAGATCGGGAAAAATTCGGATAATTATAGAGAATGTGATGAATTATAACGAGAGTGAAAAACCTAAATCCCGGACTCTGCGTCCGGGTTGACCCCATGGCGGGGCTGTCTGTGTGAGGTGCGCATGAACGCCGGATTCTGATATAAGTGAATATATGCAGTGAAAGACCGGGTCCATCAGCAGCCGAAAGACTCGGGGGTGATGGAGGCGCTCATCGTTGGCTTCTCGCGAAGTCGCGGACCTACGGGCGGATGCCCGTACAACGTACCTACCTGTTCGGGATCTCACCGAAACCACAGGAATACCTATCTCCGGCCTTTTGACGGGTCGGTCGATATAATCTGTGTAGATTATGACGTATTATAGGCAAGACTCACAAACCGTCAATGAATATTTACAATTTACGACGACAAATACAGTAAATGTACAAACCGTACAGCATCGGATCCAGAGGGAATCCGGATATTGATGATAAAATAAACAGACAGATGAGAATGAATATGAAATAAAAACCTAAATCCCGGACTCTGCGTCCGGGTTGACCCCATGGCGGGGCTGTCTGTGTGTGGTGCGTATGAACGCCGTGAAACTGATATATGTTGAGTATAGCAGTGTGAGGGCGGGACCATCTGGCGCCGAATATCGGGCTGGATGGTGGCGCTCATCTACGGCTCCTCGCGGAACTGCGGACCTACGGGATGACCCGTACTACGTACCTACCTGTTCGGGATCTCACCGAACCACAGGAATACCTATCTCCGACCTTTGACGGCCGGTCGATATAATCGCGTAGATTATGACGTATTATAGGCAGAATTTACATTGCATGCAATATATTTATAGATTTCCTATTAATTCATTAAACTAAGCTTATGAAATCTGCTTCCTTCCCCAACAGATGAGAAAATTTCATGATTTGACTGGTGCTGCTTCTCTGAAATGTGCATTCAAGCTTAGACGCAGCCAATGAATAATTCTGGTCAACCGCTATATATCTCCTTTCAGTTCGGTCCAACATGGAGATTCCGGCATTCTTCGCAACCTACAGGGATCAGAGGATGATGGTCACCGACGGACGTTTCTCGGCCGTATCTCCCAAGCCCGGAAATGAATTCCTTCCCTTCAGCGAGACCGTGTCGAAGGTCGTGGATAAATCGCAGCGCTCTCCCGCCCTCTTTGTGGACTGCGACAGCTTCCAGATGCACGAGTTCTCCGAGAAGGTGATGAAGCACATGAGGGCCCCTGGCATGGACGTATGGTTCATGACCTATGTGGATTCTGTGGAGGATGTCTTCGATGCGTTCAACAAGGATGCCGATCTTGTATTCGCTCCATACCATTTCATCAGGTCGGAGGCGGAGCTCAGGGACATCTGCAGCGTGTCGGATTCTTTCGTACCGGTCATATCGGTTCACAGAGGAAGGGCGATCACCGGCAGGAGGAGCTCCTCCGACGTCCTGAAGGTTCTCGAGAAACTGGTATCGATGGGATTCTACAGGAACTCCGTAATGGATGCCGGCAACAGCCTCGACGGATACACATGGTCCGTCATAGCCGAGGATTATCCATCGACAATACCGATAGTCGACAGGACAGGCGGGATCGAGGGTTTCCAGAGCACGATCATCCCTTATCCGGTATGATCCCCTGCAGGTAGGAAGAAATGGTGGCGGATACGTCCGACACTACGAAATCCGTAGCAGGGATCCTTGCAGAACCCATGTATTCCATGCCGCATGTGATGCAGAATGCCTTGAAAATGTGCTCCGTATACTCAAAATTGGGCTTTTCGCTGCCTCCGCAGAGCAGTGCAGCACATCTTGAGGGGTGAGGGGAGCCGTTGTCATGCCAAATGGGCTGGAAACGGTCCATCGCTGTCTTGATAAGCGAGGACGGGCCGCTGAAATGTATCGGCGATGCCAGGATCAGAAGGTCGGATCCATGGTATGAATCGTAGATGGCGGACATGTCATCCTCTATGATGCACCTTCCGCCGGTGCACCCGTCGCAGTCCCTGCAATGGCCGATGTCCATGGAACCCAGACGGAACAGGTCGACCTGATATCCCTTGGATCTCAGATACTCGTCGGCACAACGGCACATGGAATCGGTCACTCCTTCCGGATCGGCCGAACCGCAGAGGATGGTCGCTTTCATCTACCCTCATATCAGGTCATCAATAGATAACCCTTGAGTAAAACCCGGACCGTGCACATTATACATGTGTAGGAAGATAACGCCGTGTGAAAAACACCTACTCCGTGGTAATAACCATCGTGCTGGTGGTCATGCTGATCATAGGCTCCGTGGCCTTATTCCTCATGCTGCAGGTATTCAATACTCTGAATCCCGACGAGCATGAACTGCCGCATGATTATTCCTTCAGCGGCACGCTTTACGGCGAGGAATGTACCGGCAGCGGACACTCCGAATACATGGACGAGTCCTCGAACGAATACGATTACCTGGTGAAGTTCAGCCTCAGTTCCACTGATAAGAGCTACAAATCCGATTTCATGATGTTCTTCGACCGTGACGACAGGATGCTGGAAAAGTACTATACATATCAAGGCAAGGAGATCCTTGACGGAGTCGAGACCGATGTATGGAGCAGGGATGAGGGCGGGACATCCTACACATTCTATATCGGTCTGAAATGCAAGATGTACAAGGTATGCATCGAATCCGACATCCTCGATGTGATAGGGATTCTGAAAGAATGAATGGACCCCTCCGAAGAGGGGAAGATGCCCCGAAGGGCGTTTATCAAAGCTTCATTCGTCGATTACTCCGACGACCTTGAACCACTGGTCTAAGTCTATGTATTTCTCATAGAGGCTGGGTTCCATCGCGAAGTTGTCGATGAAGTACTGGAGCTCCACCTCGTAATCGAGGCCGGTGACTTCTGTGAGCTCGGGGTACATGAGGTTCTGATAGAATATCATCTCGATCAGATACAATGCACTGTTTCCGAGTTCACGGGTCATTCCTACCCAGAAGATGGTGTTGTCGGTCTTCAGTCCGAGTCCGGCCCATTGGTCCAGGGTGGTGTTCAGATCCCTGTACATGACGATTCCGGCGTTCTCGTTGTCAATGAAGTAGATCATATTGTCCGAATCACCGTTCCTGTCGATGATGGTCTGGATTGCCTCCTTGTTGATGGAGGGGTAGTTGCTCTTCGAGAGGAGCTCATCGTGTTGGGCGACCGAGTAGACTCCTGCCCACTCTGCGTGAATGCTGTTCGTCTGGTTGTAACCGATGAACAGGTAGTCTCCTGAAGGTGCGTGTGCGGGATCGGTCCTTGCCTGAATCATGGTGGCCCTGTCATCATCGTCGATGAGAGCTGCTCCTGCCTTGAGTCTTGAGAGGACGTCGTCGTGCCAGCTGAGCCACTTGTAGACGCGGTTCATGTCACCCTGGATGAGGTATCCGAAGGTGGTGAGTGACCTGTCGATGTACTCGTTGGGGAACTTCACGAACCAGTTGTCTGAGGTGTTCATGAACATGACGTCGATTCCCTTGAGTTTCTCGGGAGCAAGCTGATCTGCCTCGGACTCACACCATCCGGGAACGTATACGTCGATGCCGCTTGCGAGGAGGGCCTCCCAGTCGGGGGATTCCTCGTCTCCGAAGGAGGGGGCGTTGGCTGTATGGCTGTTGAGCTTCTTCCATCCGTCTCCCATCATCTCGTCGACCATGACGATCTTATCGGTAACTCCGGCGACCTCGGATGCGTAGAATCCGGAGCTGAATCCGGTTGCGAATGTCTTGATCGGCCAGTCGATCTTTGCTACCTTGAAGTAGTTGTCTATGTAGTAGACCCTGAGCTTGGTATCGGACTTGGCAGCGATCATCTTCTCTACCTGCTCGACGTCCTTGTCGTCGATCTTTCCGTCGGCGTTGGCATCGGCCAGCTGAGTCGCTTTCGCGGAACCTTTGATCATTGCTTTCAATGCCGTGATATCGCTAGCATCGATCTTGTCATCCTCGTTAGCATTTCCGTACACCCAAAGCCTTCCGGCCGTGTTAGGATAATCCTTCTGGGCAATTGATTCTCCGACCCTGCATCCGGGTCCATCATTGTCTCCGCCATTGTTGTTCATGACGAAGAATGCAACTGCGGCTATGGCAACTATCGCTACTACCACGACGCCGACAATTATCATCTGATTCTTTTCCATTAATTCACCTCATTAATACTCCGGGACAAGGAATATGTGCGGCACCCCGTCCTCGTAGAAGACCTTGGCCTTCACATCATACACCTCTTCTATGTTCTCGGCGGTCAGCACCTCGGCGGCGCTGCCATCCGCATAGATCCCTTTGTTGTAAACCAAAATGACACGGTCGGCATAGGCCGCCGTGATGTTTAGATCGTGACAAACCATTATCACGATTATCCCCCTATCATGTGCGTAGGATTTGAGGAACTTCATGACCCCCATCTGGTATTTCACATCCAGATTGGAGGTGGGCTCGTCCAGTATCAGAACCTCCGGTTCTTGGACGAGACCTCTTGCGATCATGACCCTCTGGACCTGTCCTGCCGAGAGGGCCCTTACGTCCCTGCTCACGAACTCGTCCAGTCCGAGGATGGTGATCGCCTGCTCTACCGCCTCGATATCCTCGTCCGTGGTGGTCCATCCTGCAATGGGATGGCGTCCCATCAGGATGGTCTCGAGGACCGACATCGAGAACGTGTTTCCGGAACTGTTAGGAACGAAGGCCAGATGCTGAGCCATCTCATGGAAGCTCATCTTGTGGACATCGGTGCCGTTCAGCTCCACAACACCCGCTTTGGGTACCAAAAGTTTGTTTATGCATTTGACCAGAGTAGTCTTTCCCACACCGTTGGGTCCCAGCACGCAGACGAGCCCGGGCTCCTCGAATGTGAGGTTGATGTTGTCAAGGATAATCTTCGTATCATATCCGAACGACATGTCCTTGAACTCTACCTTCGTCATGTCCAAGCCTCCCTGGAATTACGAAGGATGAGGTACATGAACAGAGGTCCTCCGAGACATGCGGTGACCACTCCGACAGGAAGCATCTGGGGCGCTACGATCGTCCTTGCCGCCACATCCGATGCCATGAGCAGAACCGCACCGAATATTCCGGATGCAGGTATCAGATACCTGTTGTCCGAACCGAGGATGGTACGGACGATGTGGGGTGCTACCAGTCCGACGAATCCGATGATACCTGTGAAGGATACCACGGCCGCTGCGACCAGAGTGACGACGAGCATGACAATGAGTCTGCGCCTTTCGACATCGACTCCCATGGTCTTAGCGCTCTCGTCACCGAGACCCATGACATTCAGCTGACCAGCCATGATCTGCACATAGATCGATCCCAGGACCGTGACGACTACCATGATCACCAGGTTCGAATATGTGATTCCGTTGACCGATCCGACCATCCACGTGTAGACGGCTGACATCGATTCGGGATCCGCGACCAGCATGAACAGCTGAGTGATCGCGTTGAACAGATACATGAGTGCTGTTCCGCACAGGATCATCATGGTAGGCGTTGCCTGCCTGAACCTGCTCAGGAACATGATAACGGCTGCGGGGACAATAGCGAAAATAAAAGCGTTGACGACGACTCCTCCGCCGGCTATAAGCTCGATTCCGAGCAGGATGGCCAAGGCCGCTCCAAAACCGGCTCCGGAGGATATTCCCATCGTATACGGATCTGCCAGCGGATTCTTCAGCATGCTCTGCATGGCTGTACCGCAGATCGCTAATCCGAATCCGCAGACTATGGCTCCGAGTATTCTCGGCATCCTCAACTCTATGACGACGTGATAGATCGTACTCTCCCTGTCTCCGCCGAATATGGCTATCATCAACTGGTTCCAGACGTCTTCGGGTTCGATAGGATACGTACCGATCATCGCAGATACTACTACTAGAATCAGGCAGACGACGATACAAATTATGATAAAAGAGACCCTCTTGACGACTAATTTGCGATACTTCTCCTTAATGCGTAATGAATTTTCGTTCTCTTCGACTTCTCCTATCTGATCACCCCGTTGATATTCGCGTCAGACCGCATAGGTCCTCGGCGCACTGCCGTATATCCAAAACATATCATCTCGTCATTCGAAGAACGAAATACCTATGAGCTGGAATATACATCCAATAGAAATCATATGCCGACCGCCGTCATATAAAGATTCCTCAATAATCATCCATCAGCCCCAGGATTTTTAAATGAAATTTTCTACTGCTGGCAATGTTAATTGACATAGTTGCCCTGTCTAATCCGATAAGACTTCTAAAATTATTGTTCGTTCGTGCTAATATATAAGGTTAAACTTGCTAAACCGATTCTGGCCCAGGATTCAGCACGCCAAACTTTTATCCTTGACGACCATAGAGGTATGGAGTGAAAGGAGTGAGCAAGGATTTCTCGAAGGCCAGGATGGTCGAATTCCCCAGGAATGTCATCGCAGGGCACGACGTGCTGCCGGAGGTCAAGAACGTCTGTGTGAACATACACAGCGGAAACGTCGGTACTATGGTCACCGGCGAGAACACCTACAAAGCTGCAGGTAAGGACACGATATCCTATCTGGACGGATACGACGTCGATGTCTGCTACACCGGTAACGCCACCCCCGAGAACATCGAGGAGGTCAAGAGGCGCATCACGGAGAAGGGCTCGACATTCATACTGGCTGTCGGCGGAGGGAGCAAGATCGACATCGCCAAGATAGTCGCACTGGACCTCAACCTGCCTTTCATCAGCATCCCCACTTCAGCGGCCCACGACGGTATCGCTTCCAACAGGGCATCCATCAAATCCGAAAAGGGATCCAAATCCATCGAGGGGGCATCCCCCATGGGTGTCATCGCCGATACCACCGTCATATTCAACGCATCATACCGCTCCCTGGCATCGGGATGCGCGGATGTTCTCTCCAACATCAGCGCACTGAACGACTGGAAGCTTGCTTACAATCTCAGGAACGAGCCTTTCAGCAGGTCCGCATATTCGTTCTCGCAGTTCGCTGCAGAGTCCATGATGGACGCGGCGGACTTCATCAGGCCGAACCTCGAGGAGAGCGTCTGGCTTGCGATAAAGCCCATAATCATCTCAGGGATCTCCATGAGCCTGGCCCACAGCTCCAGGCCCACCAGCGGTTCCGAGCACATGATCTCCCACACCATCGACCTGAAGTATCCCGGAAGGGCCATGCACGGAGAGCAGTGCGGCGTGGCCAGCATCATCACCCTCTATCTCCAGAAAGGGGACTGGGAGGAGCTTAAGCACAGCTTGGTGAAGATCGGTGCCCCCACCAGGGCATCGGAGCTCGGGCTGTCCGACGAGGAGTTCATATCATGCGTGTGCGAGGCGCACAAGATACGCACAGACAGATACACGATCCTCGGCAAAGGTGTCAAGAAGGAGATCGTCGAGGAGATCTGCGTGAGGACCGGGGTGATCTGATGGCCCTCATCACACTCATCGGAAAGCCTCTGGCCACATCCGGCTACGAGTTCTATTACCTCGGACCTGCCGAGGAATGCGAGGACTGCAAGTTCAAGAAGGTATGCTTCAACCTCGAGGAGGGCGCCAAATACAGAGTGGTCTCCCTCAGGTCACAGGACCACGAATGCCACGAGTTCGATTCCGATACCGTGACCGCGGTCGAAGTGGAGAAGCTCCCTACCACCGCATCGGTCGGGAAGAGGCAGGCTTTGGAAGGCAGCAAGATCACATACAAGAACGTGGAATGCAAGAACGTGGCATGCCCCAACTATCAGATATGCCATCCCATAGGTAAGGTCCAGGGGACGAAGTACACCGTCCAGAAGGTGAACGGAGACCTCGACTGCCCCCTGGGAGAGAAATTGGTTTCTGTGGATCTGTTCTGAATCAGAACTTCTCCCCTGTGATCCTCTCGTACATGTCGACGTAGAGCTTGCTCACGCGGTCGACTATGTCCTGGGGGAGAGCAGGGATGTCCGGCTCGGGCTCGCCCTTCTCACGTGCATCGTAGAGCGCCTTGTGATAGCCGGTCTCGCGGTAGTACTGGCGTACGAATTCCTTTGAGAGCTGGACGATGTGGCCCTTGGCGAACTCGTCAGCGTCCCACCAGCGGTCCTCGTCGAGGGTACCGAAGGTATCGATGACCATCAGCTTCCTGTCCTTGTCGAAGGCGAACTCCTTCTTACCGTCGCAGTGGATGAGGCCCCTCTTGCTGCATTCCCTGTCGATGATCCTGTCGATCTTCAGGACGGTGTCCTTGATCTCCTGGAACTCCGCATCGGACAGTCCGGCCATCTTCTTGGCCTCCTCGTCGGTGAGGTTCTCGTCGTGGGCCTCCAGCTTGGTGGTGCACTCGATGAACGGCGTGGGGAGCTTCTCTCCCTCCTTGACGACATGGTCCTTGGGGAATCCAAGATCCTCTGGCTTCACCTTGCCGGCCTTGATCCTGTCCATGAGGGAGCCTGCGGCGTAGTACCTGCAGATGACCTCCAGAGGGATCAGGTAGTTCTTGGTGGTGCCGTCGATCTTGCTGTAGTCCCTGATGATGTCAACTCTCTTGACCCTCATCCTGTCGGCGGAGGGCTCGCTGATGTAGTGGTTGTTGATGCCCTCTTTGGAGAGGAGTCCGAACCAGTACTTGGCGGTCCTGCACAGCGTCTCTCCCTTGTGGGGGATCTGGGAGGGGATGATCTTGTCGAAAACGGAAATGTTGTTGGTGTAGGCGAACTCCAAGGTATCATCGTCGACCTTGTAGACCTCCTTCACCTTTCCGGTCATTATGTGCTCCATGATTGTGCAACCGCAGAGTCCATTATATATTGTGCGATTGGAACGATAACAGCAATCCCGGTCCGAAAGCGATTGAATCGATACCTCGATTTCAAACGCGAATCCGCATCATATATGCGAGCCTATGGTTACGCTGATCGGACTCCGGTCTGCCCTCATCAGGATGACCTATCATCAAGCCAACCTGTGCGGAATATCCTTCCCTTCGGCGAACATCTTCATACTCAGGAGACAGTTGTACACCATGTCGCTGACGGCCTTCCTGTAATAGAATCCCATATGGTGCGTGAATATCACATTGTCCATCTTCCTAAGAATATCGATGTACTCTCCGGAAAGGTCCCTCTCGGAACAATCGTAATAGTATCTTCCGAACTCTCCTTCGACGACGTCCAGCACAGCGGATGACAGTTTACCGGATTCCAAAGCATCTATCATAGCTTTGGTATCCACCAATCCGCCCCTGGACGTGTTCACCAGTATGGAGCCGTCCTTCATTTTTCCTATGGTGTCCGAATCGAACATATGATGCGTATCCCGCATGTATTCCAGATGGATGGAAACTATATCGGATCTGTCAAGCAGTTCATCAAACGGTACATATTCCCCATACTTGTCGGCCTCAGCCTTTCTGGACCTGTTGCTGTACAGCACCCTGCATCCGAATCCGGAAAGGTCCCTCATGACGGCCTGTCCGATCTTCCCGGCACCGACTATGCCAACGGTAAGATCCTTCAGCTGCCTGGAAAGCATCCCCTCCAAACGGAAATCGCCTTTCAGAGTACGCGCGTGGACCTCGCCGATCCGGCGGACGGCCATAAGCATGCCCATCACGGTGAATTCGGCGACGCCGTCGATCTCATATGTTATGTTAGTAACCGTGATGCCGATCTCCTTAGCGTGAGCGATGTCGATGTGATCGTAGCCGATGCACCTGGTACCGATCATCCTCACACCGATCTCCTTGAACCTGTCAAGCATGGCTGCGGTGATAGGGGTGGTCAGCACGCTGACGAACTCATATCCTTTCGCATAATCCACGATCTCGGGAACCAGCGTTTCGAACGTATAGCCCATCTCGAATCCCAGTTCCTCTGTGAACTCGTTGAACATTCCCAGCTCATCATACTCGCGCATATCGAAGACGAATACCTTCATCCTTACCGACCAGAGGTAATCAGGAGGATGATAATAAAGTTGCCAACCGTGTCCTGAACATTCGGAATCTATCCCCACATTCCTTGACTTTACAAAGCAAATAAAAGAACCGGCTCTTGCTGACGGTGATGATCGAATAGAATATAGGAGAGACAAGAACAACGGCAGTCCGAGATGCTCATACTTCGGAGCAAAATCGTTTACCATAGGAGGGGGGTCTCCCCCCTCTCAAGGCATAGATGGTTTGTGGTCTTCACTTCTTGGACTTCGCCGGTATCTTCAGATACAGCTTGCCGCTGTCGACATCGTAGTTCATCGCGAATGTCACACCGGCTGCGAGGAGCAGGATGATGAGAATAAGGAACACAGCGAAGATACCGATGCTGAATCCGCTGGGCTTTCCTGTTGGGGATTCCTTATAGTCGACTGCTGCGAAGTAGTAGGATAGGTGGGGGAGATCCGCTTCGATG
>Ga0265299_10000747_pt1 | contig 39521 bp, 46 predicted proteins | sample AusTroGonzalo_MG_4_FD_193485 | JGI IMG/M metagenome (GOLD analysis project Ga0265299, IMG submission 193485) | Bovine rumen microbial communities from tropical cattle in Woodstock, Queensland, Australia - Gonzalo_02 | ecosystem: Host-associated > Mammals > Digestive system > Stomach > Rumen ...
AGGCATAGTCCGTCTGACTGTCGTTGAACCACAGGCCATCACAGAAATACGTAGAAGAGGATCCTGATGCGGCAACAGGTGTCATGCCGTACGGTGAAAACCTCATTTCGTTTATATATCCTCCGTTGGTTCCAGTATGGCCGGACACTCCGGTTGTAAGGTAGCCGGTTCCATCTGTGTTGTAACTTGAGGCAGATGATCCGTCTTTGGTGGTGTAGGTGAGCTTGACCTTCTCAGTGCCACTGGCATTGATATGGCCAGCATATCTTCTCCACTGGTTACCCCACCAGTTCTCCATACCAAACACCTTCACCCCGTAGGTTGTGGTGTTGCTTCCCCAGAACATGCCCTTTGTATTCATTGTTCCGGTTGAAAGGATGTTTGAAGCTGAAGATGCCTGGCTTCTTCTGCCTTCTCCGAAGACTGCAGCTGTATCCATATTCTTTCCCATGAGAATCAGCAGGAAGTTGATCAGCATAATGTCTGCATAGACTTCTGTATTCCATAAGACCTCTGAACCGGGATTGTTTGCCTTTGCAGCTGTAACTTCAGCTGAGGCGTTCATTGCGGTTGTCAGATAGGTGTAGTCAAGGCCGGAGATTGATCTAAGCTTGGAATCAACTTTCGCACCGTTATAAATCGGTGTATAGAAGTGATCCACAAGTATTCCCTGGTTGTTAATGAAAGACCAGGCGTGGAATGTGGAATCAACCTGATGGTCTGCAATAAAGACTGTGCCGGACTTGGGGTTTGAATCGGGAATGACTTTAATCCAGATCTTCTTACCGTTCTGGCCCCATTCCATCATGGCATTTCCGCCATAAGTGGTGTCAGCTACAGCTGAAGCAGTTCCGTCTGCTTTCTTGGTGTAGTCGTCCGGATCCAGATAATAATCTACTGTCCCGTCGTACTTCAGCATACAAGGACGTGGCATAAAGAACGCATCCTTCCACGAACCGTAGTCAAAGTAGTCTTCCGTATAGTTCATCTTTGCCGGTGTCATTCCGACAGCATCCTTAAGGTAAGTTACCATTGCTGCCGGGTTTGATTCTGAGCCGTCTACATGGAATCCGTAAACGACTCCCTTTTCTCCGTTGATTGCTGCAGCAATTTGAAGAAGAGCATCCTTCATTGCCTGTCCTGTCTGATCAGTAAGCAGCCTCTTAAGTGCATCTGACATTTACTGTCCTCCTATTTATTACTCGCCTGAGAGCTTCTGGCAAACATAGCCTTCTGAATCGACATAAAGTCCTATTTTGCTGAAGTCTGACTGTGAAGCTTTTCCTGCATAGTACTTTGCGTTGTTGTTGTGCGTCGGGTCTGTATCAGGAACGGGCACCCCGTTCTTTTCTCCAACGGCCCATGCCTCGGATTCTTCTGCAGAGCCTTCAGCTGCTGTGGCGGAATTACCTGCGGCTGTAGCAGAAACGCCTGCGTTTGTTTCTGAAGTTCCTGCAGCTGTTGCGCTGGCTGCAGCCTTTGCAGCATGATGCTTGGCAGAATACTTGCCACTTTCTACTTCGACATCCTCAGCCTTGTCAGCCCAGTCTTTGGCTTTATCTCTGGCAGTCTCTGCACCGGTCTGCGCCGCCTGTGCACCTGTCTTTGCTGTTCCTGCGGACGTGGCACTGGCAGAGGCCTTTGCAGCATGATGCTTTGCGGAATATTTGCCGGTCTCAACCTCTACGTCTTCTGCTTTGTCGGCCCAATCCTTAGCCTTGTCTCTTGCGCTTTCGGCTCCGGTTTTTGCTGTTTCCGCCCCGGTCTTTGCATTCCCTGCAGCTGTGGCAGAATTACTTGCTGCGGTTGCATAGTTCCCGGCTGTTGTAGCTGAGCCGGATGCACTGTTTGCACTTGCTTTGGCTTTGGCTGCATGGTGTTTGGCAGAGTACTTGCCTGCCTCTACTGGTGTATCTTCGGCTTCTTCAGCCCACTTTCCAGCCTTTGTTGCTGAGTTTCCTGCATTGATTTCTGAAGCACTTGCGGCCGCTGCAGCTGCAATGGCTGCGGCAACATCATCATCAAACGTTTTCAGGTCACGGACTATGGCAACATCTCCGGATCCATCAAATCCGAGTATGGTTCCATATCCGGATCCCTGTCTCTTAACCTTTCCGGGAAGGGTTATATTAGAACCTTCCTCGTCTTCTGAGAACAGGACTGCTCTTGAAAGCTTTTCCTTGTGCTCCTGCAGAATAGCAGTCGCCTTGTCAAAAGCCTGCTCGATTTCCTGAGCGTCGAGAACCTGTCCGTTGATCAGGTCTCTCTCCTGGGTGACGGGCACGGCTCTCATAATTGTGAGCTTTGTTGCATCTCCCCAGTCTGATACCTTGGTCAGTGTTCCGGACACCCCATCAGGATTTGACAGAGTATAATCTGTCCCCAGAGTCAGTGTTGTTAGGTCTCCGTTTGCTTCTGTGAGAAGAACCAAAATCTGGCTCTTGTCCCAGTAACCGAACGTGATTGAGAACGAGCTCACCCCGGGTGTCAATGTATAACGTACAGCTGTAGTCGGGTTTGTTAACATTTACTTCCTCCTATTTCTTATCTCTTCCCAGCAGAACCTGCGGATCTCCCGTGACTGCTGCATACCATTCTTTAATACCGTTAACCGGGAAACCGACTAACAGTCCTGCTCCCTGGGCGGCGTTGTACCACCCATTAAGCTTGTTTTCTCCGGCAAGACCTGTCTTGATTCCGCTTACCACTCTGTCAAAGCCCGGATACAAGGAACTTGAAATACTGGGCTGATTCTCTCCGGTAATAACTGTCTTCAGAAGACTGGTTATGTATGAACCGACAAGAGGAACACTGTCTGTGATTTGAGACGTTGTTCCGGCAAGCAGCTTCTTCAGCTTATCTTTGTCCTCGTCGTCATCGTCAAAGCCTTCAGTAACCAGAGCAAGTAACAAGCCTGCGGTTGAATAACCGATAAGAGTCATAAGACCTCTGTTCCGGAAATGCTTGTAAGATTCGTTTCCGGACTTCTTTATCTTTCTAGATGTACTGAAGTCCTGCACGGTATCATAGGCCACGTTCTGCCAGATGGTGTTCAGTGCAGTCTGGAACTGTGTAAAAATCTTCACGGCCCCGGAACCCTTGAACATAGGTGCAAGCTCTGAAGACACCCCGTTTGGTTGCGTCTGATATACAACCGTGTCGGCATAATGCGCCGCTTCCTTCATACTCTCTATGTCATTCTGGTACTCAAACTCTGAGAGCTTCTTGTTGTATACAGCAAGCCATCCGGAAGCAACAGCCCAGCGGTCTATCCATTCAAGCGGCTGCATGACTGCGTTCTGTACCTTGTGGTATGCTTTTTTAACCTTGCCATTACCACCTTCTGCAGCATCCTGCCTGATTTCTTCAACTGTCGGGTTCATGGATCTTCTTTCCATGAACGGGCTCAGAGCTGTAATCATGCGCCAGGATTCAACCGGATGTGTTGTGAAGTCAATGATTCCCTTGGCCAGCTGTACCGGATTAACAAAGCGGAGGAACGGCATAGGGGACGTGATTCCCTGCAGCACAACACTTGAGGCTTTTGCTCCCAGATACCCCGTGTAGATTCCACCCCGAAGGACTCTTACAAGTCCGTCAAGGCCGGTATCCTCGTTGAATGCCTGCGGACGTGCAACCTCGTTGATGTAGGAATTGATGTCATTCATCATTCCGGATCCGAAAGTTGCCTGTATTTCGCTGCGGAGATATTCGCTTCCTCTGTTCTTGAAGATGCGGTTCATCTGACGTACCCACGGTGTGAATATGATCAGGTGCTCGTTTTCTTCAACGCTCTTGAGCCATGTTCCCAGCATGTCCATCCTGGTCGGAGTCTGGAAAGCCGGAGATATGTTAATTCTCTTCTTGGTCTGTCCCTTCTGCGGAGTACTCTTGGACTGCGGAGAATACTTGGCCCTCATTTCTGCGGCCTGTGTTGCTGCCATCTGTGAGCCGTTCTGCTGGGTGCGGTAGATCCTCATATAGTGTTCTACCTTGTCCTGGGTGATGTTGTACTCTTCCTGCGTAACAGCGTTGGATCTCTCAAAGTTTTCAGGCTTCTGCCATTCGTCGTCTATAGCCTGGAAGAATTCAAGGTATTCCGGATGCTGATAGAACAACCCCTGTGCAGCCTGTTTGAAGTTCCTGTATCTGTCATCTCCCATACGGCGGATTCTGTCGTTCCACTCGTCATCGTTGGAAGTCTGGGCTCTCTCAAACTCCTTCTCCCTCTGGGTTACAAGATCGCCGTAGGCAAAGGCTTCATAAGTCTGAGGATCCTTTTCCGCAAACAGCCCGTATGCCAGGTCGGAATAGGTCATCATGGTTGTCCGGGTACCATCAAGGTATACAGGCACCTTCTGGTAAAGGTCAGACGGCTTGATTCCTTTTTCTTCCATCAGTTTATAGATGGGCTGGACTCTCTTCTGAATGGCCTGATATTCCTCGTTGTCCAGCTTTCTTCTCTGGTCTACAAGGATGTCCCAGGCTGTTCCCTGAGTGTTGTTGTCAAGCCTCTGTGCTTTGCGGTCGATTCCCAGAGTCTTGTTGAAGGTGTTCTTGAATTTAGTTCTCCACTTCTTCTCCAGCTGACGTGCCTCTTCGCTGTTAGGAATAGGCGTGGTCTCCGGATGAAGCCTGTTGGCCTGAACGGTGTGGATTATCTGGTTTCTCAGCTGCTCGGCAATCATGTTGCGCTTATCAATTTTGGCCTGCCAGATCTGTTTTCCCAGCGTTCTGAGGCTTTCAACATATTCGGCCATTTCTTCGAGCTCTGAAACCGTCCATTCATTGAGAGGTGTCTTGGTCAGACGGGTCAGCATGTACGGCGTTATGTTCTCAAGCTTGATGTCACCCCGTTCTATTGCTGCTCTGAGCTCCGGTACGGTCATAAGCTTACCGGCCACCCTGATTTTGTCCCTTCTGTTGTTCGGATCCACTGCGGCAGCAATGGCCTGAATCTCGGCTCTCTGCTCCCAGTTGACATCTTCATTAAGCCTCGGGCTTGTGATGATGTGTGCCAGGTTCTCTTTGTGTTCCTGAAGCTCTTTAGCCTTGGAGATCTGTTCCTGTTTCTCCCTGTACTGGTTTCTTATTTGAGTCTGAGCCTTGTAAATTGCCTCTCTTCTTTCCGCTGCGGCTTTGGCTTTGTCATCCTTTCTCAGCTGCTTCATCTCTTCATTGAGAATGGCAATGCGCTCTGAGGCACTGTTGACCTTCTTAAATTCCTCAGCTGTCATCCTGCGGCCATTACCGATTTTCTCCTGGACTTTCTGAATGAAATTCCTCAGCTGGTTGGCTTCACGGGCATTGTCCTCAATCATCTGCAGGTGATCTCTTTCGCTCTTGGCCAGCTGTGTGCGGACACTGGAAAGGGTTCTTGTTTTCTCTTCCAGCTGTTCTCTGAGGCTGTTGCGCTCTTCAATCATGTTCTCAATGTGTTTCTTCAGCTCGGGATCCTTTATCTGGCCGGACTGTACTTTGGCAATCCAGTCTGCAGTATCCTGTCTGGAGAACATCTTTGCCCTCTGTGCTATGGTCTTGTTTTCATAACCAAAGCCCGGGTCATTGAGATCAAATACTCTGTTGTATACGTCAGCACGGAGATTCGGATCCAGCATGACATCTGCATACAGGTCACGGTACATGAGCTCATTTTCTTCTTTGAGCATCATTCCTCTGACTTCAAGTATGGCCTTGTCGGACACTTCCTTCTTACTGAACATGAGGCTTCTGATGAACGGTGCAGCTTCCCGGTATACACGTCCAAAGATCTCCAGCTCGTTCATCATGTTGTCATAGTCTTCCTGGCTTCCTGCGGCAAGTCTTCTTCCGCCACCTGATTCGTGGTTGAAGTCTGCAAGCTGTCTCAGGCGCATGATGAATCCCCTGATTCCTTCATCTGTGGAGATACGTGCTCTGTACGCTGCTGTCTTCTGCTGTTCGTCCATGTCTTCCGTTACCGGGCTGACATAACCTTCATTACGGGAAAATGCAGCTGTTTCTTCTTCGTCTGTAAACTCTACCTCCGGCGTGAAGTTGTGTTCCTGACTCCAGATTGCCCTGAGTTCATAGTCATCAAATCCTGAGATAAGGAATTCAAAATCCGGCCTGCTCATTTCGGCCTTGAATTCCTCATATGTGTCATAGACACGGGCAAAGCCGGCCAGCATATCTACTTCCGGACCGTTCTGATACTCAACCTGCCCATTCTTAATTACCTTGTAGGTAATCTCGTCACCCCGTATTCCGGACACTTCAAGGTTCCCGGAAGGAACGGAAGCCTTCTTGAATCCTTTGTGCTGTTTGGTGCTGTAGATCTGTCCATCTGTATAGAGGGTGACGTTATCCTGCTCGTCAACCGGAGCTCCGGAATCTTTTGCAAGGTCTGTATTGTCTTTTGTTCTCTGGTCAATGGCTTCCTGGTAATAGATGCTCGGATTGTCCGGATTGAAACGCTCTGATAGGGGAATGATGTTGCCGTTTTTATCTCTTGTAATGACATCCAGAGACTTAATGTTGTTCTCTGTGTTTTTATAGGCATATTCCTTCTGATCATCGTATCCCCATTCGTTGATGTCGTTTTCGTCCCACCAAAGATTATCAATTGATACATTCTGCTCAATAATCCTATATCCTTCGCTCCATCCATGAATCTCTGCATTGTCTATTGCATATTTCTTGCTGGGAGTTACCCAGTCTCCGTTTCGGATATTGCCTTCTTTGACGCTTGACGGAACGGATCGGTAAATTGTAATCATTCCTTTTTCAAGTCCATTTTTCAGATTTTGAATTGATTCTGCTTCAAATTCGCCCCGGCGGCTGTAGTAAGGATTGTTGAAAAAAACATCTAAGGCAGACTCTATGCCAGCCTTATAGTCGCCAAGACTATAATCTCCCTCGGCTTCTCCGCCAAGCCTCTCTTCTCTTGTGTAACCATTCCATGCTGGGGCTATGCCATTGAATGCTGAGGTTCCCTGGTAATCAGACTCGGGGAAATATCCTTTGCTCTTTGCTGTAGCATAAACAATTCTTTGAGCAGCTTCTAAATTGCTGTCTTTAATCGCCTTAAAGTATTCATCATCTGCCTTCTTTATTGACTCCTGGAAGTAAATATTGTCGTTTTCTGGGTCAAAAGCTCCTGTGTTTCCGGAAGCAGACTTGATTTGGTTGCTCTGAAAAGGAATCCAAACCGTATGAGTATTTGGATGATATTTCCCTCCAATATCTTTTATTCCGTCGTATCCTTTATACTTCAGATAATCAGTCACGAAGTCTGGGATAGAGGTCCATGCTGTTGTCGTACCGTCCTTTATGTCCTCCCTGAGACGGTGTGCGAACTTATCAATTTCTACTGAATTTTTATCCCATATATCTGCAGAGTAATTAGTCTTTTCGTATTTCCATTTAGGTTGTCGTTTGAACCAATTTTCCAACCTGGTTACGAATTTTTCATCTACTGTTGTTGTGTCAAACGGGTTCTTTATAGAAAGATAAACGTCGTATACTCTCGGATTGGTTATATAGGGGTTGTTATACCAAACGTTTCCGCCCACCATATCGGTGAAGCCGCTCAGCTTGAGAACTTCAAGAAATCTGACTTCGTCCTCTCTGAACAGTTCTCCATTCTCAATCCATGATTGCCATAAGGCGGCAATAGCATTCCCTCTATTGCGATTCAGTTCATAATCTGTGAAGGAACCATTCCCGGTTGAAACGCTCTCATCGTAAACAAGCACCCCATCTTCATTCTCAACAATATGTTTTGCACGTTCGGTAATTTCAGCCCTTTGTTCTTTTGTTAATAAGTTCCATGCTCTCTGAACCCTTATCTCTCCCCATCCTTCAATCTTGACTCTGAATCTATTTTCCCACTCATACGCTGGATCATAATCAAGAGATGTGTCACTTTTATTCTTTGAATAGCCTTCGGCAACCGATTCGTCTGTTGTGAAAAACGCCATAGGTCCAGACGTTGCTTTGTTTGGATCAAAGACTTCTCCAACCCTGTCACCCCTTGCGGTTCCGTGATAGACAACCTGGGGTTTTCCATTCTCGTCAACAACTTTTGATGCACTCTCAGGATCTTTTTCCCAATCTCCAAACCATTCCTTAAAGTTTGTAGAGTTTATCTGCACTTCTCCCTGGAATAAAGGGTTGCCGTTCTCGTCAAGGCCGTTGTCTTCTTCGTCTTCCAGGGTCCGTGTCTCAACATCACTTCCGGTTTCAGAAGACGGTTCTCCAAAAGCTTCCTTCATCCATGCCGGGACTTCTTTTACGCCTATGGTAAAATGCCCGGAATCGTTCTCTGATTCGCTGACTGCATTCTCTTGTCTCAGCTGCTCATTGGACTCCAGCATTGCATCATAAGCTTTGATGATGTCGTCATTCAGTTGAGTATTGTGCTTCATGGTGTTATAGATCCGGCTGAACCACTCTGAGATCTTCTGGAAGAGGTTCTTCAGCTTTTCACTGAAGGTCTTTCCCTCCTGCTGATATGCCTCAAAGTACAGTGCTGCCAGCTCTTCCTGATCTCTTGTCCACTTCTCGCCATCCTTGAATGATTCTATTGCGCTCTTAATCTCGTCAAAGCTGTCAAAGTACTGGCCAAGAATATTCCAGTGTTCCAGGGAAAACTTCTTGAACTGTTCCGTATCGGCTGAAGCCTTGAATGCAGCTGCAAGCTCTGAGCTCTTATTGGATATCTGTCTTACAAGGTGGAATGTTTCGTGGGCAAAAGAAGAATAATCATGGCCATTACCTGCATAGATTACAGCCTTGAAGTTTCCTTCATTGTCCTTGAGCATCTGAAAAGCACCCCGTTTCCCGGCTGCGTCAATGGATCCAAACTCCTGAATTTTATTCTTTAGGAAGGTGTTCACGTCCATTCCCTGAGAATCTGCTATAATCTGCAGCATGGTTCCGGCTGTGGCTTTCTGTTCTTCTGTAAGATTAGTGAATGCTTGGCCAACTATACGGCCAACTTCTACGGACGTCTTTGCGTTGTAGCTACCATCAAACCAGTTAAGTTTACCGTTCTGCAGAGGATTGCCGGAAAGCAAATCTGATTTGATCTTTTCCTGTGCCTCTGTGTTAGGATCCCATTCAAAATCATAGCCTTCATAACGGCGCATCAATTCCTTGATACCGTCTGACTGAATGTCTTCGTATCCGGAGAATGATGTAACACGGTCTATTGTTACCGTGTTGTCTTTGAAAGTATATTCAACCCTTCCGTATACGTCCTGAGACTCTGTGCCTCCCAGAAAAAGGATGTGCTTTTCAGATCCATCTGCCTGAAGTCTTACGTCTGCAGACTCCTTTGTGACAAGTCTTCCCTCGGATGTTCTGGTCAGCGGCTTTACAGGCTGCTTAGATGTGGCCTTTACTTCTTCAATTATGTTTCCCTGTTCGTCAAGAAGTTCTTCCGTTCCCTGATCTTCTCCGACCTCAATAGTGGCTGCTTCCTCGTTGGATATGACATCCGCACCACGTTCTTCGGAAGTCATAGTCTCCCTGGCGTTGTCATAGATCTTCGCAAGGGTATCGTTGACGGTCTTTGCACTGAACCCTTCAAACTGTTCATCTGACTTATGCTTGTTGATAAAGCTCTGTCTGCTGTCTGTTTCCTGGGCATCTGTTCGGATGTCCTGGGCGTATCTTAAAGAGGCCTTTGTATTGATAGCTGTAGGGGCAATACCCAGAACAAGGGACGCGCCAAAGCCTCCAACGAAAGACTGAACGGCATTGTGAATTACCTCTTTTGTGGTCTTCTTGCCTTCCGGAATTTCTGAAAGCTCGTAGGCTATATTGTTTGATACATCTTCTGTAATCTGCTGAATAAATTCTTCAAGACCTTCGGAAACGCCGGTCTTAAAGTATTCAGCGGCCACGGATGCAATTCTTCTGAATGTTCCCTTTGCATACATACCGGCAAGAATCTTTGTGGTTGTCCCTGATGCCAGATGCGATATTGCGCTGTTTATTCCACCTTCAATACCCAAAAACTGTTCAACGGCGCTCTGAATTCCTGCGGATATTGCAGAAGTCCATTCTGCTATCTCCGGATCCACCCCGTTGTCCACCAGGTCGTAATACTGAGCACGTCTGACAAGCTGAACACCCTTGAGAAAGCCTGCGCCGGTTGATACCCATTTATAGATTGTCCCGGCCACTGCTGCACCTGCAGGACCTCCTACAAGTGCTCCCAGCCCTGCAGCAACTCCGCCGGCAGCTGCGCCGGTTGTGAATATCTTCATCGTATATGGGACGCTCTGCGCACCCAGCTTCAAAAGCGTGGTAACAAGATCCCGGTCTGCATAATCCTGATGGTCTTCTATCCACTGGTTTATCTGCTGCATTTCAAACTTAACAGCTGATGAATCTCCGCCCTGTTTCTCAATTTCATATCTCTGATCTGCAAGCTCGGCCAGCTTGATACCGTAATGGCCAATCATCAAGGAGTCCACGACAGCCTGATAACCTGCCTTTGTATAAGGAACGGTATGGCCAAACCGTGCATTGTTCAGTGAATCCAGGTTCTCTACGGCTGTTGTGAGATCCATTCCGTATTCCTGGGAATACACAAGGGCCTGAGCAAACTTAGCCTCAGTTTCGGACGGATTGTCGGACGCTGCCATTGCGTTTGCTATGGTCTGGTACTGATTTGCGTTCAGTGTCAGACCGTAATTAACCTGCAGGCTTTCTTTACGGACTTTCTGCTCATATTCCTGAGCACGTCCTACAAGGTCAGTCTGTTCCGGAAGTTTGGACACAACCGGCTTGCGGTCATTGATTTCTCTTATTTCCTGTGTCTGCTCCTGCAGAGTCTTATTCTGCAGCTGTGTCAGATCATAAAGACTCATTTACTTGCTCCATTGAATGCACGTCTGATGCCGTTTCTTATCTTCTGAATCCAGTTTCCTTCTGTGTCCTCTTCGGCACTCTGAGTAGTTACAATATCCACCTGTGTGCCGGACACTTTCAGAGCAATTCCTTCAGGAATGTCCATGCTCTGTGCTGCATCCAGGGCGTCTTCTTCTTTTTCAAATCCAAATCCGGGAATACTTGCTCCGCCGTTCTCCATCAGATCCAAAAGGTTGTCATCAATCTGAGCCTCTTTCGTGGAAAGAACGGCCAATGCACGCTCCAGCTGTTCCTTTGACATCTTGCTTGTTCCGGAAGCCTTGGCGGTCTGTATAGCCTTTTCAAGCTCCTGTTTGGCCTCGTCTGTTCCGGTTTTGCGTACGTTGTCTGCGGCCTTCTGAACATTCTCGTCAATCTTCAGATCTCTTTTCGGGGCTTCTGTATCAATTCCCATCTTTTTCAAGGCTGCTTCTGCAGACTCTCCGGCAAGATCCTTTGCAGATGTTGTTGCTCCGCCTTTTTCGGTGGACTTCATATCAACTGCCTTCATGCCGTTTTCTCCCAGGATATATACGCCTGAATCAGAATAGAGGATGTCCTTGCCGTCTGCTGTCTTAAATACAGGGAACGGATAGACGTTGCCTTGTCCGTCTTTATACGGTTCTGCCTTGGCACCCCGGTCAAGGGCAATTCCCTTGTTTCCCAGATCCTGAGCGCACCAGTCTGTTACCTGGTAATAAGTTTCTTCAAAGCTATCATTCATCCACTTTAATGAACCAGTCTTTGAGTCATACCAGACAATTTCCGGATGTTCGCCCATTGCGTCCAGGGCCTTATTGGGATTGCTGCCTCTGAAGAATGTAGCCTCGTCCACCCCGGCACTCAGAGCCTTGAATGTCTCAGCTGTATACATGTCAGATATGGCCGTCATCTTCTTTTCCAGCAGGGCCGGAGTCATATCTTTGCCGGCTGTCTGCCTGCAGAGATCAATAAGAGCTGCGTATGCTGCGTCTTTTGCTTTTTCCAGGCTGGCCATCTGAGATGAAGAAACTCCGGAAAGCATTCCGGAAGTACTTGTGACTTTAGCATTAACCGGGTATCCCATGGCCTTTGCTGCATCCACCATGAACTTGTCCAGGAACTTGTCTATTGAATCTTTGTACTGTTCCGGAACAACGCCGTTCTCAACGGTCTTGATCATCTTTGCTATATAAGCATCGTCTTCATAGGACTCGGTAATATTATTCTCTTCGGCAAGGAACGACTTCAGCTGCAGTACTGCACTTTCTCCACTGATCTCGCCGGAAAGAGCAAGGTTGGAGATGGCATCAACTGCAGCTTTTGTCTGAGCTACACGGTTTGCAATCTGCTGTTTGTCTGCAGTCTCTGCACTTCCATAGTAGGAATCCCAGGCCTTAATGTATGTATCAAGGTTCTTCTGTGCTGCGTTATATACACTCTCGGCTCCACCGGAGAATGCTTCCTGTTCATTGAGTGTTTCAAGGGCTGTCTGCTCGATTAAAAGCTCGTCTCTTGTGGCTGTTGTCATGTCAGATGTAAGTTTAGATGTCAGCTCTGTAGCCCACGCCTTATGTGCGGCCTGCGCTGCAGATATAGCTGCATTAACTCTGGTCTGAGACTGACCCTCAAGCGAAGACCTGATGGATTTATATATTCCCTCCGGTGTAATGTTGGGATCTCCGTTGCTCATTGCCTGCAGACCGTTTGTCATGGCCGTTGATGCACTGTTGACAATTTCTGTTGTTCTGATGCTGTCTTCATTCTTGGCAATGCTCTGCAGCCCCAGGTATTCCTTTGAATCCGGGGCCCAGCCGTACATGCTCTGGTACTCACGGGTCTTGCTCAATGCAGCTTCAAGGCCCTCGTTTATGGCAATGCCCTGGATGTCATTCTGTGCTCTCCCCAGATCTATTGCTTTATGAGCTTCGAGCATCTTGGCCTGTTTCTGTGTTGCAGTCCAGTTCTTGTTGCTGGCAATGTAAGCGTCGGCTGCGGCGTAATCACCGGCAGTAGCCCGGATGTCTGCTGTAGCTCCTATGTCGGTTCTTACAGCAGTCTTAAGAAGATCATCTTCAATAATATCAAGTGATGCTGCATCGTTACCAATCTTCTGGATCATGAGCTTACTGAAGGTCTGGGCTCTCATTCCCTCTATATTAGTAACAAGCTTCTGTTTTGCAGCCTTTCCCAGCTGAGGATCGTTGTTTACCGCTGTAATCTTGTCGTCAAACCACTGATTGATTGATGGATCCAGTTTTGCATTGTCAAAATCGGGTGTCCCGTTATCGAGTTCTGGAATCTCTATTCCGCCAGTGGCACTTACAGCTGCTTTTTTTACTTCTACGTCAGCTTCGGCAGAAATCTCAACTCCTTTGGCGGATGCAAGATCAGACTGTTTCTGCTGGTATATATTGACCATCTTACCTGCAAATTCAACAAGCTCTCCTGCTAGACCTATACCCATATTAACCCAGTTCCAGGTTTTCTTCTTGGCGAGTAAATCCTTTTGGTTTTTCAAAGACTGAGCTTGTAAATCAAGCGATTTATTCTGAAGTTTGAAACCCTCAGTTGTTAAATCCTGCTGCTCTTTGAGATTTTCAAGTCTACTTCCCAGAAGTGAATTCTGTTCCGCCTGAGTTCGCCGACTGACAGCACGTCTTAATGGTGAATAATCTACGGTTGGTGCTCTCATACTTTGTCCTTATATTTGTTCTTGAGCTTATCCAGCGTCTTTGTGTCTACCTCTTTGAACTCTGCCTTTGAATCTTCTTTTTTGATTTCAGAGCGAATATCATTGATACTGCCAATAAGTCCTTCGGCGTTGTTCAGAGCATCTGTTATACCGGCAAGTTTTGTATTAATTGCCTCCTGGGTTATTCCTATTGAGTCTGTAAGTGTAGAGATGTTCTGCTGATAAGAACTTCTGTCTGAAAGAAGGTCAAGATGCTGCTCTCTCCAAATCTTTCCCAAAATTCCACCATTATCTTCAAAATTAAATCCTTCGGCAGCCATCTCTTCTCTGGTATTCAGTCTCATGTCGTCACCCAGATACATCCTCAGTTCTTTGTTAGACTGGTTCTCAAGGGCAAGGGCTGTTATTCCACTCTTGCCTTTTGTGGCGTTGATAACCTCCGTACCTGTCCAGTTGGAAATAAGATCTTTGTATGTTGAATAAGCGTCTGCTTCTGTCGTAGACATCTGGGCGTCATAATTACCCTGCCATCTCTCAAGAAGCGTTTCATAGCTTGATTTCTGGGAACCAAGATCAAGAAGGTCTATTTCGGACTGTTGTATAGCCTCGTCATAAGACAGAAGCTGAGATAAGGCATCATTGTAGTTATTCCGGTAACTGACTTCTGCCTCTTTCTTGGCACGAAGAGCCTCTTGTCTTTCGATCTCAAGCTGTTCTTCTGCAATTCTGTTTGCTTCCTGCTGTGCACTGATGGCCTGGTCGGTCTGCACGGCATTGACGACTACTGCGCCTCCACCAATAATGAGGCCTGCTATTGCTATTCCTATTAACCAACCCATGTTATGCCTCCAAAATCTCAAATGTTGCCGTTACTGCCAGGATGGTGAATGGAGTTGGTTCATCGTGCAGCAACACTATACTCCCGTCGTTTGTGTTACGGGACGTTACATCAACCGATATGTCATCGGTGATCATTTCTATCGGGGATCCGTATTCATACTGGCCATACTTCTCAAGAAGAATGTCTTGTCTGAATCCTTGAACTTCAACGGTTCCTCCATAAGACTCTTGATACTTCAAGGAGATCTTTCTGACTCTCTTAATCTTGGCCATTGATGAACCGTTGGCCGGAAGCATCGGCGGAAGAATATGAACCTTTGTTTTTATAGGAAGTCCTATTGCATAAAGCTCACGGACTCCGACGGCAAGGGTTCTGTAGTAAACTCCTGAATCCCATTCTCCGGTTTCAGAAACGGCCACGATTCCCTTGTCAGTCCAGGCTACAAGCTCTTCTTCATTCTCAAGCTGCTCTGAACACTTGACCTTGACGGTATCCGTCAGGAAGCTCTGTGAAATGTAGCTGTCTCCGAACTGGTTATCGTTCAGGTTCATAATCTCCAGGGAGTACTTCTTTGAATGGCTCAAGCCTTCTGTTTCTACCATGAAGGCCAGTGTGTCATGCTCTTCTTCTCCGGTTGCCAGAACATCCAGATACTTTCCGCACTGTCTGGGATGATATGTCCATGCAATGAATCCGGAGGCAATGTTGATGCTGCAGGCGGCAAGGCCACCGTCATTAAGGACACACCAGATTGTCGGATCCGGAGAGGTGGTTATATCAAAAGCTTTAATGCCTGCACTCAGGATATGAGGGGCATTCTTAGTAATGTCTATGGTTGTATAACTTGCCAGGTCTTCATCCCAGACCATCAGGGCAAGCTTCTTTGTGTTTGGCGAAGCAAAAACCGTGTAAGACTTGTAAGCCTTGGCCGGAATGTTTGCTGCGCCTTCTGTGATTGCAATATCAAGGTCAAAGTTCTCCGGCGTTGTCCATCCATCCGTCTCGATAAAGATGGAATGCTGATACCCGGCTATTACCTTCTTCTGTGTGATGTACCAAAGCAGATCTGAGTCTTCATTGTCTGTTTCGGCAATTTCAATAGCATGTGACGCTGTTACCGTCGGATTGGAGATTGTTCCGTCGTAGAATGTGAAGTCGTTGAACCTGTCAGTTCCAGCTGTAGGAGTTCTGGAGGCCCATGTAGTGGAAGGTTTGTCAGCTGTTGCACCCAGATACATTCTTCCACCTTTGAATGTAATTGCTGATGGGTAATTTCCTACGCTGTCAAACTTGTTGACACTGGTAGCATCTGAACCCGGAGCGACGTCCACAAAAGTCAGAGCTGAAGCTGAAATGGTTAATACACCACCACTTTCGGTTATTGTGCACGTCCATACAGGCTTGTTTACATTTACCAGGTAGATAATTCCTTTATGAACAGCAAAGTTTGTGTTGCCGTCCACCAGCTGAGGAATCAAAAGTGTTGAGACGGTTATGTCCGCACAATTGGACACTGCGCTGCCGTCTACATTTCTCAGGGAAATTACATTGTTGTAGAAAAACTGCACCATGTAGTTAAGACCGCCAAACTTATAATTGACAGTTCTAAATTTGGAAGCAGAATTCATGGCAAACTTGGTACCAGGTCTTTTAACGAATCCTCCACGGGCATCCGGAAGAGAATTCTGCATTACCTTTGCACCGGATATATACTCATTTGAGTCCATGCGACCGTAGTAATGTGGAGATATTTCGCCACTCTGGTACAGGGCTTTTGTTATGGTGTAGTCGGCCATCAGCGCACATCTCCCCACCATTTAAGCGAAGTGTCTTCCTGCTGCAGTCCGGTAGTATCGTCACGCCTTGCAAGGGCAAGGGCTATTGCTTTATCCTCTCTCAGTCTGCTAAGCAGCTGCGGATTGACGGTAGCAATGTGGGCCATCTTGTAGGCCAGCTCAAGCTTTATTGCCTCAAGTACTGCATGACTCAGATAGTACGGATCTTTGGGACATTCAACATATACAAGGTACAGCGGTGCTTCGTCTGACAGAATGTGCTGACTTTCAAGCTTGTATTCTGCATCTTTGACGCTTACAACGCTGACAAAATTCTGAGGTAAGTTATAGCAGTACTTGTATCCCCATGCTGGAATAACATCTGCATCCGGAGATAAGACTGCTCTCTTTGTAGCACATTTGAACTGATAGCTGGATAAGACTGCTTTGACAGCTGCAGGAAGCTCTATGTTCAGACTCTCGTTCTTTGCGCTGTCGCTTTCAAGAGACTGAAGGGGTGCTTCACCGATTAGATCCAAAGCTTCGTTGGCTACAACCAGCCACTCTTTGGAAAAAGTCAGACTCACTTCTTTTCCTCCTTCTCTTCCTTGTCTTCCTTAACCTTCTTTGGTGCTGCTTTAGGCCATTCAAAACATGAATCAAGGCCCAGCTCCTTCAGGTGTTTTACGGTCTTGTCGGAAAGAGTGTATGTCTGTCCTTCAACAAAATGTTGCGGATGTGTTTCTGCGGATCCGCTGTAATAGAATGATTTTTTGCAGAGTACGTTCATTGGGCTGTCCTTATAAATAAAAAAAATCCGGAGCCTCCCTTTTACGGGAGGCTTGCCGGTCGAGTCTTAGCGGAACTCAATCCATGCTGTCACATCGATTGCTGTGAAGGTTCCGGAAGAGTTAGGCATTACGCCAGCTTCCAGGTAAGCCGGAGCATCGATGGGAAGGGGCACTTCAATGATGTCGCCTTCTTTTCCTGAGCTGATAACAGCTGAGCAAGAGCAGACACCATAAGTTCCGTTCTCTGTGGAACAGCCAAGAACTTCCATCTGCACGGTATCGCCGGAGGCAATATCGTCACCGAGCCTGAAGCAGGCTTTGGCGTTTTCAACGTTGCCGGGCTTGTGGACTCCGCCAAAGTTGATCTTGTTTGCAGATACGGCTCTTGTAGCCTTTGTTGCCGGTGCGATTGCACCAAAGTTAAGCAGTGCGTCTCTCATTCTCTCACCTCCTTAAATTGCAGCCTCTGTATCAGAGATTGCTTCCATGGCCATGAGAGGAATGCCGGTGATCATGGTTACGGGGCCAAAGCCCTGGATGTCCATGAGACTGTAAGAGGCATTGCTCTTGTTGTAGGCGGCTGTCTCAACCTGTCCGTGGATGGTTCTGTTACCGAAAGCAACAGCATTCTGGCCCATCTTCGGAAGCTGATTCTTCATCTTGATGAAGATCTCAGGATCAAACAGGTTTGAACTTCCGCTTGTTTCAATAGAACCAAGTCTCTGCAGAGCACCGGCTCTCTTGACCTGAACACCTGCGAGGATCTGCATGTGTGTTACAAATGCCCAGAAGTTACCGCTTCCAGTCGGTGCTGCCACATAGTGACGGCCACGGTCTTCGGAAGTGATACCAGGGCGGCTTCCGCTAGGATAGCGGAGGTTGAATCCGTTTGCTCCGAACTCAAAGAGCCAGAGTGAGGTACAGTCGGAACCTGATCCGCCTGCATCCCATGTGGTCTTGTTGTCCGGTGTAGCTCTCATTGCAGAGAGACCAACAAAGCCGTCTTCCGGATTGCTGGAATCGCCGTAAAGAAGACCATCAAGCCAGGACTGAACAAAACCTTCAAGGTTTGCTGCATCTTCTGACTGACGAATCTTCAGCTTCTGAGCTGCTGTTCCGGATGTGAACAGTCTTTCATCAATGGGTGAATCACCCTCAAAGATGTGAACGGGAATTGATTTCAGATCGGACTGGGATGCAATGATTCCAACCGGGCCGTTCACCTTACCAAATGAACCCTTGCCAAGCCTTGTGGCTTCAAGGTATTTGTGGAACATTCCGTCGCTTGACTCAAGCATGGTACAGAGGCGGAGGAAGTCATTGTTTCTGACAAGATCACCGATAAACTCTTCGGCGTTTGTGAAACCTGCCCTCTTCTGAGCCTCGAGAATGTTCATTCTCTCAAGTGCCTGAAGTGTAGACATGTGCTACTCCTAAATCAGTTTTTATCTGACATTACAGTTCCTCGGAGTTTGTTCAGCCCATTCCCAGGGAGGTTCCTGCGCCTATGTTACCAAGTCCTTTTTTTGTCTCTATTCAGCCAACGGCTGATATTCACTCCTTTGTCTCGGATCCAATGGCCTTCATAAAATCAGGGCCGTATCCGAAGTAATTGTCTGGTTTGTTCTCGGTATTCTCTTTTTCTTTTGCCTCGTCTTCTGGAGACTGCAGCAGTTCATCAAGTAAACTCATGTCACGCTCCTATGAAGTCCTGGAATTCTTTTCCATAAGACATTCCGCCTTCCTGCTTCTTCTGAATCTCGTCGCTGCCTTCAATGATAGACGGCTTGTGGCTCTTCTCTTCCTGTGCAATTGCATGGATAAAAGCAGGATCATAAATCAGTCCGGACTTAGTGACGGCATCACCGATTCCGGTGCGCTGCATAAATGCTCTTGCAAGGGAGATCTCCCCTTTGATTGCGGTCACTCTCTCGGCTTCTACCGGATATTCTTTTTCCATCAGCTTGTGATACTGAGGGTCAAAAGCATCCTTCGTCTTCTGTGCATTGTCGGCAATCTGCTTAATGCCGGCTTTGCTGGTAGCAATGATATGAGCCCACATGTGCTGGGCCTGTTTGTTGCTCAGAGCTGCTTTGTGTGCAGCCTGCAAGAATGAATCTTTAAGGACTTTTACATCCTCTTCTTTCATATCGTAGTTGTTCAGTGTGTAACCGGAAGTATCCTTGGGAACTCCCAGCTTGCCAAAGAACTCTGCTATCTGCTCCTGTGTTGCATCCTTGCCGGGAAACACGAGGGCATTCTCAAGGGTTTTCTTTGAAGTAGTGTAGTCATTAACCAGGTCGTTAAGATCCGCATGGCTGCCTGCATACTTCTTTACGTCTTCATTCTCTGCAATTTCCTTCTTCAGCTGGCTGAAGTACTTCGGAGTCTGAATCTGTGGCTGCTGGATCTGACCAGCGTCCTGTTTGGTCTCCTGTGTCTCCTGTGCTTCCGTTGATGTGTCCGGAATCATGTTGTCAATGCCTGAGTTGTCTCCGTTCATTTTTTGGTCTCCTTGTTATTAACTTTTATTACTGCGGACATAAGGCCCTCAACGTAGTTGTTAAGGTTCCCGACCGTCAATATTCCCATTCTTCCCAGGAGTAAATTTGCAAATGCAATCTTCTCCGGATTAACCAGTCTCGGATCTGATGAAAAGTATCCAAGCTCGTTCAACATATCCAGCAGAACGGCCTTACCGTCCTGAGTGTTAAATACTCTCTGATAAACTGCAGCTGTCTTCTCGCCTTCGGTCACATTACACTCCTACTGCCTTTGCAGCTGCAGAGCCCTCTTCAGGGGCCTTGCCTGTCAACTGGTAAACCTTTGCCTGGTTCAGAGCCTTCTGCTGCTCTTCACGGTCTCCGGCAAGTCTTGCCTGAGCTTCAGCTCTTGCGGATCTACCTTCGTCTCTCTTTGCTTCTGTAATAAGCAGGTGGGCGCAATTGTAGTCATTCATTGCGTTCCTTGTGGCAAGATCCAGATCTATGTTGTCGATAATGTTCGGATTGATTTGGCCGTATGTTCCGACAATATTGGCAATGGCCTCCATCTCGCTGTTGGATGAATGAGCTCTCTTCTGCAGCAGGTACAGCGGAGAAACAAAGTCAATCTCCAGCTCTTCTTCTGCAAGGCTTTCAAGCTCTGTCGGAAGCTCTGGAAGTCTCCCCTGGCGCATCTCATTCTCGTACATAAACTCAATAACAGGCTCCAAGAACTCCTGTGCCAGTCCGTCAAGGAATGAGCTCATTACGTCTGCCTTCTCAGCAATAAGACCTGCCACCTCTGTAGCGGTCTTCTTCTTGTCCTGGTTGGCTGTCAACATCAGGAAGATGTCTGAGTAATAGGCATCACGGATTTTCTTGCGGATTCTTTCTCTTTCAATCTCTGTGAATGATAAGTCGCCTGTAACGGGTACCGGAGCAAAGTCCTCGCCCTGGTCAAGGTCAACAATACCGTGCGGTCTGATGTTTATCTGCAGGCCCTTTGTCTTCTTAAATACCGGTGCAGCTGTCAGCTGTGAAAGCTTCACTATGTCTCCGGTCATGGAAGACAGCTCCTTCTGGTCTGCATAAACCTGCATACCCGGATTCTGTGTACCGTAAGCAGAACCTTCCAGGTCTCTGTTCCATCTCCATGCCGTAAACGGTTTGTGGTCGTATCTCTCTTCCTTGACTACTGAACCATCTCCTACTGTGCACCAGTAGATAGAAACGTAAGCACCCTCTCCGGAAACATCCAGTTTGAAACGTCCGGAAGGGCCAATGTACTGACAGAACTGGAACTTCTGGTTCTCGTCTGTTGAATTCTTGATTGTGTCCGGAAGGTTGTCTCTTCCGAACTTGTCTTCAGCATCGTAACGGGTCAGGAAGAAGTCTCTGAAAAGAGTGTCCACAACACCGAATCTGTTTTCCAAAAGTGAGACATCCTTCGGGTGAAGGACGGTGAAGAACGGCATTTCCTCGGCTGGCCATTCTTCAAAATACATGACGGCGGTACCGAAATCAGCACCGTGTCTTAAAAAGATCCTGGACTCTTTATAGAAGTTGGATCTATTGAACTGCTTGTATAGAACTTTCTCAACATCCTTGAGCCATTTGCTTACCGGCTCGGATGGAGTCTTACCCTTCAGAATCTCAAACATCAGGGTAAACCATGCAATAGATCTACCGAAGGCGTTTCCGGTAAGGCCGTTGGCCATCAGGTTTGAACTCTCTTCCATTGTGGAGTCCATAACATCCTTCAGGTCTGCAAGTGTCTTCTGCTGTTGGCTGCTTGATGCGCTCCAGGTACCGTATGACAGGCCCATAACTCTTGCTATTTCCTGCCACAAGGAAAGGAACATACTGCGGTAGGTTTCCGCCGTATCCTTTGCCTTTCTTATTTTCTCAAGCTGATCTTTTGTTACTGCCATTAAAAATTCTCCGGACTTCCCAGCGGATCCCAGTTATAAGACTGCTGTTTGTCTTTCACTACCTTTTGCTCGTCCTTCATGTAACCCCGGTGTTTAAACCACCACATGGCCATGATGAAGGTTGTTATGAAGTCATCGTGAATATTGGGGTTGTCATTGTTGAATGACGTGTACCCAGTCTTCTCGTTAACCTTCCCTTTGAAGTGAACCAGCTGCTCTTTGAATTGATCCTGATATTCAACATCTGGAGCAATTCTCGGCCTGAACTGCTGCAACATTGTTTGCGCTGCAGCTATCATATCGTTCTTGGGAACGCACAGCTCCGCAACGGTTCTCATGGTTCCTATGCCGGCCCCAAAGCCTCCAAAACGGCGGCCTTGCTCTTCATACTTAATAGTCAAATCCATACCGCCAGTAAAAACAATGGGTGTCGGTCTGAGGCCAAACTCCTTGAAAATATCAACAACCGGTTCACCGACTCCGGTAGCATCTATGAGAAAGTCTGAATCGTTCTTCAGGGCTTCCGATCCGCACAAGTTGGCTATCATCCGGGCCTGATCAACGTATGAAATCATCTCCATTCTTGTCTGGAATACCAGGTCAAAGTAGTGGAATGTTTTATCGTCCAAATACAGCTTGTTGTTGCCTTTGATGAACTCCGGGCTGTCTCTCCAGATCTGCAGGGTTGATGCGTCCTGCTTCTTGGCCACGTCGTATGTAATGACGTACTGTGATCTACTGTTGTTCACTTAAAAAATCTCCCAAAATTGTTTGTATCTGCAGGGGCGTCTTTGGTCACTGCTTCTATCGGTTTAGCTGCTGTGCCGAACATCTTGTTGATAGTCTCGTAAGTAAAAACACTGTCTTCTGTTTCAACGAACTCACAGCAGTACTCCTGCAAGTACAGAAGTCTTCCCATATCTGTCAGGTTTTCATTCTGCTCGTCGTAGTTGTTATGCCTCGGGCTGTAGTCTGCAAAGACCTTCCGCTGCAGCTGTTCATCTATGAAGGCCTCCTTCGGTTTGTATGCTGCAAGAGATAATCCGGCTCCCGTCATTACCGGCTCCCAGGGCGAACGGACAAGGATCCTCAACCAAACGTCATCGTCTCTGGTGAAGATGCTATGAAAGAATCCGGTCTGACCGTTGGGCGTACTCAGTATGACAAGTCTTCCGGTAGGGTTATCCGTAAACATGGGCCTGACACCGGATGTGTAGATCAGATCTTCAATACGGGAAGCCTCGTCCAGTATTACCAGGTTGGGACATGAATAACCACGGGCACTCTTATCTGTTCCGGGAACAATTACAATTCTGCTGCCATTTGACAATTCAAGGCCCTTGTCACTGTTTCTGACTATCTCTGGATACGTTGGATCCATAGCCATAAACGACAGCACCTTACCCTTGTCTTCACGTGCCTGGAATTCCGTAGCCGCTATGATAAGACTCAAGCTTCCGGGAACGTACTTGGCCGTATGACAAGGCATAGCGGAAACAATTGTTGACTTTCCACTCTGTCTTGAGCAATTGAGAATTATTCTTGTCTTTCCACTTCCCAGAACCTGACTCTGCCAGTCAAACGGACGGAACGAAAGGGATTTTACATAGGCAACCGGATCTTGTTTGTAGATCTTTTCCAGCTCTTCCTGCTTCTGCCTCTGCTTCTCCATCAACCCCTGTTCAAGCTGATTGCTCAGGCTGGTAATGTAGTCTTCAAAGCTCCAGATTTTCTTCTGGGTCTTTGAGATCCTTGATTGCATCCACCACCTTCTTCAACAATTCAGGGTCATCAATAGTCTCAAACAAGACCTGTGCAACGGAGTCCATGACTCTGTTGGGTTCGTTTTTGACTACTACCGTCTCTTTCACAAGACCCTGCAGCTTGGCCAGAAAATCAAGCTGCTTGGTCAAAGTATCAGCTGTAGCCAGGAACAACTTGCGTGGATCCTGGACGTTCCACTGCAGTCCGATAACCGTGTAGCCTCTGCCTTCTATCTGGTCTATCAGATCTGACAGCAGCCTTTTTTCCCGGTAAGTTTTCTTTTTACCGTTGTCATCCTCCAGCACGGACTCTATTGCCACCGTTACCTCTGAAGCTCTGGGCCCGACAAAGTACCGGTCTGAATGTTCAGGATCCTGCAGCCATTCATCGTATGAGTCATACATTTTCTGTACTTTGGCAATGATAGGCTCAACCCGGTCAAGCAAGTGCTGGGCGTCTGTTTTATCCTCGGCAATAACCTCTGCACACAGCTTCATAAGCTTTCCGGACTTGTATCTTTTCACACAGCTTTCCGGAAGTCCGTAATTCGTCGCAATGGCGTTTACCGGAACACCTCTCAGGATGTCCCGGATTATGGCCTTCTTCTTGGGATGTTTGTCTATTGTGTAGGCGTTGCCACCCATCAATAAGCCCTCCATTTTCTCACATGATCAACGTCTGAAGAGCTGGGTCTTTCCTCTGTAACCTTGATTGACTGACAAGTTTTGTAAACAAAGTACGGAGTCACCCCGGACTCTACAACTATCATGGCCTTTACCTTTCCACATGCTCTGGTGTTTACATCAAACTCTTCGTCTGATATTGCAGCCCTTCTTCTACTGTTGGCTGATGCTTCGCTGATTGAATCGTAAATCATAAGTCCTCCTACGAAAAAAGACTGGGCCGGTTCTCAGGATTCTTCCTGAGCTTTCCGGTTTCCCCAGTCTTTCAATTTCTCAATACAAATGTCACAACTCCCACACTGTGAAAATACGGTGCAGGTAGCGGCAAGAAAAATTGCTGCTTCTTCGTAATTTCCTTCTTTCAGAAGGTTGGTTAAAGTCTCCCAGTTGGTCATAAGACACTCCTTTTTCTCTTTGCCCTCAATGGCACAGGCCATTTCCCTGGGAGGACTATTGGTTTCTGTTTATCTGTCTTGTGTTATAGAAACGTATCTGTGCGTTGCTATAATCTTGTGTATTCTCAGGATGAAATACTCCTTGCCTTTAACGGCTCCCCATTCTTCCTTTCCTTGTCCGATTCTCAAAGATACTTTGCACATTATCTCTGGAGATTCCCGGGAATAACCATTACGCAAGATTATCGGCTTTGACAGCATTATTTCTTCCCTGGTAATACGGAGGCTATTCACCACCTTTATTTTATCCTTCGTCTGGTTGAGCACATGGTTCAGTCCCATATAATCTAGGGCTCCAATAAGACGTGATATGTAGTACGGAGAGATCTTACGGTATTCATCCTTCTTCACCCCGGCCATGATCATGTCAAACCATTGCTTCTTTATTGGAAGAATCAACACGGACTGGCCTCCGTAACCTTATCATCCTGCACTTCGATGTAGCCTTTCAGAAGAACAATTGTGTTTTTGACTGCTTTCTGAAGGGTGTCGCTTGAAATCTCAATGGGATAAATATCTCCACTTCTTGCCATTCCTGCAGCAACACAGTCGCAAATCATTTCTATAACATCTACCAAATTAACATCTTCAGGAACACGTCTTGCAAGATGGTGTCTTTCAAGTACATCATAGTGGTATCTGGCCCATTCGCCATCTTCAAACTTAAGCCTTCCCTCCATTGTAGCAACCAAGTCCCGATAAAACAGACTTCGGTAAGGTTCATCCGTCTTTGTCCAGTCATGCTGTCGGCCTGCAATCTCAAGCAGTTGATTAAAAACGGAGACCAGTTGCTCAACATCGCCCCGGTGAGAACAATTTGCTCTCTCAAACAATTCAATTGACGGGATTTCTTTGGCAACCCTTGTATCGCCATTCGTATCCCGTCGGATATAAACCTTCTTTATTTCCTTGGCAATTCTTCCATTTGAAAAGAACATTCTTCCAGTTCTTTCCCTTGCTCTTGCCTCGGCAATTGCAGCTGCTCTCGCCTTTAATTCATCCAGAGAAACATTTGTTGCAATTTCATTTGCTCTTCTGTCTATCTCTGCATCCTGCTCAAGGATTGCACCTAAAATAGGATCACTCATTATCTTTCTCCTTTTGTAGTCCTGCCGGAAACTCTCTCTTCATCTCGGATTCTCCCATAATTGGCAGTAGACTTTCCTTCATAAATACCGGGATGTCTGACCATTCACACGAATTAACAATTCCACGGATCCAGTTCTTTTCCGGAACAACCTTGCCTCTGCGGTTCCCTGTTTCAGCTCCCAGAATTACCCAGTCGGCAGGCATGTGTGTACTGAACGACGGTGAAATATCTTCAAGCAACGGCTCCATAGATATAAACAGGTTGAGGCATGGACAATCATCTGCATGATGAAAATGCCAGAGCTGATCTTGTTCTGTTGCTGAATATCCATACCAATGTTGTCTTGGTAATAAATCCTTTTTTGCCAGCTCAATGTATCTATTCGGATTCTTGGTCAGAAACATATACGTGTGCCAGGGGGCCCTGTCACATGTAGCAAAAACTTCCTGGATCCATTCGTCCGGGACCCATTCTCCAAACAGATCTGTCATGCTGCCTACAAAGATACGCTTGCTGGCCTTGGCCCTTTCTGGTTCGTCCAGCTTATACTTGTGAAATGTAGGCTGGAAGCCATACGGATAAGGCTCAATCTTGCCTATATACTCGTATGGCTTTTCCAGAACATGAAGGGTTTTGGAGTTGATAGTCTCCATGATTGTTTCCGGATCCTTTGAAGCAAACCTGCCGGCTATTCTCCTGGCATAGCAGTACCGGCAGCCATGCCTACACCCCGTCACCGGATTCCAAGTCATATCGCACCATTCAATCTTTGTAGCCTTCATCTTTTTCTCTCTGTTAGTAATAGATTTGAAGCCCTCCGGGAATAAGAGGCCTTATATACTCAGCAACATTCTTTGCTGCATCCACCTTCCATTTTCCGCCGTCTGTCTCGTGGAGACTGACAACAACTCCAGATTCTTTATCGCCCTTAATTCTGAGAAAGAAGATGCTTGATGGCTGAGAACACTCCGGGAAGATCCTGATTGGTGTAAGTACATAGTCTGTTTTTACATCTTTTTTTGTGATAGATGCTGCACTCACCCCGTTCTTGACCGTTACCTTCTGCGACATTCCGTCGTCTTCAAGTTCAACACCTTCTGATATCTGCACCTTTCTAACAAGGTTAAACACAACCTCCCAATCCTCTCCCATGACAAACTTGGTCTTAAGGGCAACAATGAAAGACTCCAGGTCATACGAGTATGAAAAACGAAATGGTTCAAATTCATAAGCTTTAGCTCTTAGAAGAATTGTTCTCTCTTTATCTACTTCGCTCGGAGCAGAAAGAAGGTCTATGGTGAAGTCTGAATTGATTAAAACGATTGCTCCCTCAAGGTTGAGCTTCTGAGGGTTGTTGATAATAAAGTCGGAGAAAGAGGCAAGGGTGCTTACCTTGACTGTAGGCTCATGCACTGGGACAAGAGGCACCATCTCTCCCTTTCTTACCCATTCAATACCCCTTACATCTTTCTTAAGATGACCGTTAATTGTCAGAGATTCAATTTCTTTGATTGCTGTTTCGTTCATCATAATTACTCCTTATTTGGCTACTTTTTCAGGTTCCTCAAAAAGGATCCCCTGGTTTTCTGGCTTTCCGGTCTTTGCAACAACACGTCCGGAATCATCTGCATCGAGAACAAAGCTGCCGCTATCAGTCATAATTGGTGCAAGCTTTGTTTTTACATCAACCTCAGTCTGGGCCATAGATCTATCCTCAGATGGGATAACCTTTATCGTGATTACAATACTTCTGGCCTTCTTTGCTTCAGTACTTGGGTCAAGCATGTTATCAATCAGCTGATTAAATGCTTTGTCGAATTGCTCATTAACTGCTCCATAGTTCAGATCAGCAATACTTTTTACCTGTATCATTGCCATAATCCATTCCTCCTTTGATTATGTTTCTGCTTTATCGTCTTTCAGCCATGCAAGGATGGCTGCTTCGCACGATTCATTCTTGGCGCAATGGAAAACTGCAATGCAGCTGTCACAGTGCATCAGGTTCCATTTAAGAAAGTCAGCAAGCTCTTCCGGGCTTGCAGTTCTGATAAATTCAAGGTTTGACATTCTTTCCTCCCTTATCTGTGTCATATTCCCTGATCTCGTACACAAACATAGCGTTGGCATCCTTTTCCTTGAGACACTTCTCCAGGAAGGGTTTGCTGCTCATATATAACGGCTCGTTGTTAACCTTCATCGGGGCCTGAGTCCTTTTATTGAATGCGTAGTACAGTTTCATCTGTTTCCTCCTGTTCCTTCTTTCGCCCATTTCTGGATGTCTATGGCTAAAAGCAAGTCCTCATAGACCACGGCTCCGGATTCATCCCTGGGAAGGTTTTGAATAAGATTGGCCATTTCTTTCTCTTCAAGATCTGTCATCCCGTTTTCCCTCCGTTGTCACCAGCTGCAGATCTCTCATTGCCTGGTATCTTCTTCCGGCCCACCATTTGGCCATATTGTCCATTGCTTCCTGCTCCTGAGCCTTCAGCTTCGCCAGCTCGTCCTCCAGATTTCTTGCTGCATCTTCAGCCATCATTTCCTCCCAGGAACCGGTGCTTGGCATTATCGTCCGGCCAACATACATATCCGCCGTCTTCAGCCAGCGGAGCATTTGTCGGCAGGTTGTGTGCGGACACCCCGTGTCTTTTGACAAGTTCTTTCATCCGGATCTGAATCGGATAGATTGGAATTTCCTGCAGCATTATCCGCATCTTCATCCCAATATTAGTCTTGTTCATTTAGTCTGGGCCTCCATTCTCCGTCCGGATCTTCTTCTGTCACCGGCTTATCTGTGAACCAGTCAAAGTGAACCTCTTCAATCCGATAAACACGGTTCACCCCGTCATTAATCATGTCGGAGTAAGACCATGTTTCGTTGTTTTCAATGCGTCTGGTAATTGCCTTAGCGTTGGGAAGTGGATGGTGAATGTCCCGGAAGTAGTTCACGCAGTCGGTTATGGAGTCAAATACCATAGCCTTCTTGTATTTGAAGATTGCTATAACCTTCTTCTTGCTTTCTTCAGGATTCATAAAGCCCTCCCTGCTTCTGTTTCTTTCTTCTGTCTTCCCCCTTAAGAATGATGATTCTTCCCTTCTGAAGACGAGACCAGACAGCTGAACCTACAGCCGGTTTGATGTCTATCGGAGTTTTGTTGGTCAGCAATGCCGTCTGTTTGAGTTGGTTGTGTCGTTCAATCAGAAGGTCAAATGAGAATGAGCTGTTAGCCTGGATCCATCTCTCCGGGTTCCAGTCATCAATTATCAAAAGGTCGTAACCTTCAAATTGTTTACGCATCAGATCTGCGGAATCATCCTTCTTCTTCCAGTTCTTTGAAGCCATTGAAAGAAGAGTACTGTCGGCAATGTACTTGATGGTTAAGCGACGGCCATTACGCTTTACCTCGTTAACAAGTGCACACCCCAGGAATGATTTACCACACCCCGTAACACCACAAAGCATAACGCTGCGGAGCATTAAGACTCTTGCCATTGGGCTTACCGGTCTTGCAAGCTCTTTCATTGCATCCAGAGCTGCTTCATCCTGCAGCGGAACATTTGGATCTGGATCATCTGTTCTGATTTCAAACGTATCAAAAGTCGCATGTACGTTGTCAGCCGGTAACCCGTAATTCTGGATCATCTCGTTCTGGTACTGACTCTTTGCATCCTCTTCCAGCCGCCTGTTCATTTCCTCTGCATCACACAAAGGGCAAAGAGTGGTTGATAGATCTGCTCCCTGCGGAAGGAATCTCGTAAACCGGTGAGGCGGATTGTGCTTGTCGCATTCAAGCAACCAGTAGGATCCGTTGATGATAGCCTTATCACTTTCACTGAGCTCCCTGGTACTTTCCTGTGCTTTAAGTTTTGCTCTGTACTCTTCCCAAAATTTGGAGATGTAATTCTCGTCAGCTTTGTCGATAAATTTTATACCCATCCGACTTCACCTCCGGCTACCTGTTCAAAGTCATTGTTGTCTACAGTCTTCTTCGGCGGTGCAGCTGCTCTATGAACAACCCTTGTTCCCTCGTTCTGATGACGCTCAAGCCAGCCGTAAATGAAACGGTTGATTCCTTTCTCGGTTTTAAGTCTTGTCGGATTTGATTTGCACCATGCAAGCATGGATCTGAACTGTTGTGCAGCATCTGTTGCCGGAAACAGCTTCTGCCATTCTTCTACGTCAGAGTTATGCACAATAAAAGTCTTTCCACCGTTCAACGGCAACGTCAAAAACACGTCTGAGTCCGAAGCGGACTTGTCCGACTCCGGGCTTATATTATTATCTGGTAGGTTATCCCTACGTATATATATCTCGGAAGACTTAATAGTATTATTAGGCATGTCACCTTTTACTGACATTGCAATGTCGGCTTTTACTGACATGGGTTCTTGGTCAATGTCAGCTTTTACTGACATTGAAACATCATCAGTCAAGGTTAAGTACATTCCCTCGTTGATATTAAAGCAGGACATCCTTCCTCTGCCTTCAAAAGTCTCATACTTTTCAAGGATTCCAGACTCTACAAGCTTGTTAAATTTCTCCGAAATCCACCTTTCACTTTTGGTAAGTACTGGAAGATCTTCACAAACCTTTTTCATGTTTACCCAGTAGAAAGTCTGGCCGTCTGCGTTGAGAACCCTTTTCATTTTCCGGGTGTCCTTATAATCGACGAACCATCTGAGTAAAATAGCGTCTGAGGCATCCAGCCTCAGAGCGCAAAGAGATCTTTGATTAAAACCCATTATCTCAAGCTTCATGCACCCTCCTTGATAGCCTTCACAATAGGCTGCATGTCCTTGACGATTTGCTGAGCCTCTGCATAGTTGGCACGGATCTTCTTGCCAGCTTTGCTTGCAATCAGGGTCATTCTTGCTTCAAGGTCTGCATACTCGGGCATTGTTATGGTCTCGTTGGATATATACAGGTTGCCCTTAAGTAAGCCTTTGTATGACGGAACAGTGAGCTCGCTGTAGGAGGTGTATTCAAGACCTGTGGCTTTGATCTCTGCAAATATCCTGGCAAGTCCTACCGTCTTTGTGTTATCCAGGGATTCAATAAACCCGGTAATATCTTCTCTTGTCGGACTCTTATCCTCGTTTGTTGCCGGGAAGAAGAAGTGGCGCACATAGTCTGTGTTGTTGAATAGGAAAGCTTTGCTGATGATGTATAGATCATCTTTGACCGGAAACCTTTCACCCCGGTGATTCTTGGCCATGTATGCAGCTGCAACCTCTTGAAGGTATTTGCCATACAATCCGTTTGTTTCCTTCTCAAGCTCTTTCAGGCGTTTGTCTGCCTCTTTCACTTTCTCGTAGTAAGGACTCTCTTTTGCCGGAGTCTTCTTCTGGATGCTCGTCCAGCGCACTTCACCATTGAGCATCACTACTGCATGTGTATTATCTTTATCTTTCTTGTATTCCAGCTGATAGTAGTTGCTCCGAGGAACGGTGCATTTAATACCGTGTTTGGCAAGAAGTTTTATCATTGAATCGGAAATGCTGTATCCTGCGCTGAAGTCAGTTGTGTTATACTTCTCGGCCAGACTCTGAAGCTTCTTAACAAAGCATTTTACATTACCGCATCCACCGTTACACCCCGGGAATAATGACAACTCTTTTACTTCATTATTCTCGCAGTTGATACAAGACGGTTCTGCCTCAAGAAACTCTTTGGTCATGTTATCAAGACTCAATGCCAGGATGCTTTTATACCTTCTGATTACATCTTCTGCGCTTCCATCCTCGAGATAGTAAGTGTGCTCCATAACCTTGTCCTGATCTGCAGAAGGAATGACGGCCAGCTGCTCTGCTGCAGGAAGACTTATAGATCCTTCCCGGAGCAATATCTTGGCCTTGTCTGTAAGATTGTTCAGCCTTGCTCTCTTGATGATTCTGTCTGTGCTGACTCCCAGCATGGAAGAGATCTCTTCATTGGTATACCCCTTGAATCGGAGCTTGTTGATCTCTTCTGCTTCATCAAGCGGATGCAACTGTTTTCTATCTATGTTCTCCAGGGCCCTTACTGTGTCGGCCATCTCTTCCGGGAAGACAAAGACTGGAATCTGGTCAATATTGAATTTCTTTGCAGACAATAATCTTCTGTGTCCGGCTATCAATATATACTTGCCTTTGGTTTCCGAGTTCGGATAGACAGCAAGAGGCACCAAAATGCCCTCTTTCTTTATACTTTCAATGACAGAGTTATCACTGTTCGCTCTGTTATTCAGCTCGTCTTTTACCTCAATGTCGTTGACCGAAACGTACATCTGTTCATTCATTACATAACCCTCCTGACTTCTTCCACGTCTTCAAAATCCGCTGCAGTCAGCGGCCCTTCCTTGTGTATGTTTGTTCTATTGACTGTCACGGTCTCGTCACCCCGTAACCAGTTCTTTCCCATGAGTTCCATCCAGTCCTGCAGGCTGTATCTCCAGACATAATCAAGCTCACAGTCCCTCTTCAGGGTTTCTGCAAACTCATTGTCTTTGTGGGCCTTCTCGTGGCATTTGGGACAAAGCTCAATGACAAAGCCATTCTTTTCGCTGATTGTTCTGAAACGTCCACCAAAGATGTGGTGAATGTGTGTGCTGCCGTATGATCCGCAGACACTGCATCTATGCTGTTTTTGTCTGGTCTTGTCTCTCTTCATCCTGCTATCCTCACTACCATCTTGATCTCATAGTTCCCCTCAGCATTGGGTGATAATGTCACCAGCTGCGGAAAGCCTATTGAGACTGCTCCGGCTCCCAGCATTGCATCCAACAACACTCCCATCTTCTGCTCCAGAAGATCCTCTTTCTCGACAGTTCTTGCGTCTTTGGCCATTTAGCCCTCCTTGTCAGAGGCACGGACTGACGGGTATTTACAGTTCTTTTACTGTTGGATACTCTTTATTTGTCTGGGTTGTCGGTCTTCGTGCCTTCAATCTACTTGGATGGGTGAGCTCCCTGGTTCATCCATCCTTTTCTTTTTGGTAGCTGCATGTGATGTCCTGCAGTTGGACTTGCCTCTTTTGCATATAGATGTAAAAAATCAAATCAGGCGTTTAGCCTGGTACTCGCATTTGTCTTTCTGGCTGCCATCCACTGATCCACGTCCATCCGGTCAAAACGGATGGTCTTTCTTTCTGTTCCGGAGATGACAATGAAAGGCGGCAATGAATCAGGATTGTAGGCAATACGGTTGCGTACACTCTTAAGATTCATTCCGGTATATGCTGCAAAGTCTTTTACAGACAAATAACGCTGGGTCACTGAGCCTTCCTTTCCTGGGCTTTGGCCCTAACTTCTTTTTCAATAAGATCTGCAAGCCATCCGCTGAACGTCTGTCTGTTGTTCTTGGCAATGGTCTTTGCCTGGACAATAACCTCTCTTGAGGTGCTTACTTTAACCTGCTGGTAAGAATTTTCTAACTTCATGCCCTCATTATGGTGAGGATATTCTTACTTTGTCAACAAAAAAGTTCCATTTTTGTAACAACACGGTAATAATTTTCTTACCGGAGGCTGAACATGAAACAGGGAAGACAAGACAGAGGTTTTAATTTTTGGAGAAATGTGGATGCTGCAAGGGGAACAAAGACAATGAAAGAGGTGTCGGATGCTGCAGGTATAGGCTACCAACTGATCAAGGCCCAGAGGTCTGATAATACTCTTCCCCGGGTAGATAACGCCTTTTATATTGCCCGGGCTTTGGATACAACATGCGAGTTTCTTATGACGGGAACAGTTCATTCTGATTGCAAGTACTCTGACTACATTCCTTTTATTAAAAAGCTAGAAGCGGAGGATCCAGAGAAACTGCGCGTTATCCGGGAGATGCTGGGTATGCCAGTTAAAAAAACTGCTACCTCAGACTCTGGGTCAATGGTAGGATGATGGTATGAGAAAACTATTAGCCTTGATCCTTTTTGTGTTTCTGTTGATTGGTTGTGACGGTAGTAATGTGGTTCCCGGCGGAGACACCCCGGTTGATCCCGAACCGGTTCCTCCTGTGGTACATCTGTTTACTTCCCATTCTGAAGGAATCCAGACCGACTCTCTTGGTGGAGTCTATGCCATGGCAATAATCAGCAACAACTCTGATGTAGCTGTTGAATCTTTGCGCTGCAGCATATCCCTCCTGGATGATTCAGACAATACAATAAAGACGGTCAATACAACCGTCCCCAGGATTGAACCTGAAGAAGAGGCTATTATAAGTGTTCTTGCCGGAATCCTGGACAACAATCCCGAGCTTGCGGATGCGGTTGATTTATCAATTTCCTTCGGTACTTATAAAACAGATACGGACGTTTATACAATTTCTGACATTTCTATAAAGGATGTGGTTTACACCTCGTTCGGAAATACAACAACCATTACCGGAACAATTAAAAGCACGGTAGATCTACAGTCTTATACAATCCATGTTGCCGGACTGGATAATAATGAAACCTATAAAACTTATGCTCTGGACTATAACGGGGCTGGCCTGTCATCCGGAGTAGAGCAGCCCTTTGAGATTCTTATAAAAACTGCCGACCATTATCAGTTCTATACCGTAGGTACTATAGCGCAATAACTTCCTGAACCTTCCTTACTTCTCCCATGTCTGCAGCTGCAAGGTGCAGGTAGTTCTCCGTCATCTTCAATGAGGAATGGCCGACCACACTTTGTACCTTCTCAAGGTTTACATTTCCGGAGATCAGCTGCGTATTAAAGAAGTGTCTGAAGGAATGGAATCCCAGTTTCTCTTTCTTCCAATCTATTCCCAATTCGGAAATCTTGTCGTGCAATTTATCAATAAATACATACTTTGAGCACGGTGTCACCCCGTTGGTGTAGGAAAAGATGAAGTCTCCGGTTCTGGATATTGCCAGCAATTCTCTGCATAAATCTGCAGGTACCGGAATAATCCTGGTCTTCCGGCTCTTTGTGCTTTTGAGTCCTTCCTTGTCTGAATAAGATCTGTCACAAATGATGAAGTCTTCCCGGATCCTGTCTTTTGTCAGAGCTCTTATCTCTCCGCTTCTCATGCCGGTAACAGCTGCAAGTCTGCAGGCAAGCTTTACCATGTCATCTTCCCAGGTAAGAGCAAAGAGATCCTTTACCTGCTGCAGCGTGTAGCATCCCCGGTCTTCTTTCGCCCCGTAGACTCTCCCGACTCCTGAGCACGGGTTCCTCTGGATAAGGGCTTGCTCTACGGCTTCATTGAGAATCTGCTTGAGGATTGAAAATATGGCGTTGGCTGTGCCGGCTTTAATCTGACCGGAATTTATAAGCCCTCGTTGAAAAGTCTTTACATGGGCCGTTGTCAGCTCAGGGAGAAGCTTCTTTCCCAGGGCTGGTATGATGTATTTGTCTATGCGTCTTCTGTTCGTATCGCACAAGGTCTTTGAATAGTGTCCACCCCTGAGCAGTTTGTCCTGGACAATAGGGCAGGTTTCCCAGACAAAGAATGGTTTACAGAACTCTTCCAGCGTCTTGGGACGGACGTACTCTTTTTCTCCCAGTAGATCTTCTTCCCGGATCCGCTGCAGGACAAATTCAATTGCCCTGGATTTTACCTTTTCACCTGTTGAGCGAAATATTCTTTTGTGCCATCTGTATACGTAATAGTACCAAAATCCGTTGCTTCTTTTGGTCAGGACAAAGTGATCTTCTCTCATGGTCTCTCCCTGGTACTGTCAACAAAACTGTCAACAGTGAGACCTGCAAGTTTTGGATTAAGACAATAAAAAAGTCTCTCTTGCATGGTCATAAACCTTTATGCAAAAGAGACTTAAAGAAAGTGCGGCCAACTGGACTTGAACCAGCACAAGCTCTCGCCCACTAGCACCTCAATTCTCATTTGATGGCCCTTCTGGGTGTTTAATTTCCCTATGCAAAAGATTTACATTTCACACTATATCACTGTATATCACTATATATCTACATAAACAGTAAACAAAATTGTCTACAAATAAAAAGATGACACCCTGCCGGTCAACAGGGTGTCAAAGTAGAATAATTACAAAAGGAGGGTTTATGGGCTCTTGCAACTCGCCTTAGTCGGCGTACGGATTATACTTGGGTTCCTCCGGAGCATGGCCCTCTTCTGTTACAGGGGCTACTGCTTCTTCGGTTACGGGAGCTTCGGGTGCTTCCGGTTCGGGCTCGTCAAAATAAGCTGCATCTACAATGCCATTCTTCTGAAGGGCCGCAACAACATCAGCAATGATCTTGTCCTGGTTTACCTTTGCATCCACGGTAACATTCTCTTCGATCAGGGCTGTGACTCTAAGAGTGGCTTCTGCCTTTGCCCTGTCGAACACGTCTTCAACGATTGCGGCTGCTTTTCTTTTCAGCAGTTCTTTGTCTTCAGCATTCATCTCTTTTCTCCTTCTTTAAGAGTTTTAGATAATTCAAGGAGGTATTGTTCCAGGGCATAGGAATAATCCTGCCATTCCTCCATGAGTCCTTGTGTAGATACCACCACCAGGTTAATATCCCTGGACGTCTTCAGCTCATAGGCTGACTCCGGGATATTCGGCATGTAGTACTTTGGGCGGATCTGGAAGAGCTCGTCCAAACTGTCTGAGATGTCTAGCTTCTGCTCAACGTATACGGTCTTTGTTGTCCCACATGAGACAAGCACGACCAGAATGAGAAGAAGTGCAGCAACAAGCCTACTTTTTCTCATTGTTGTACCTCGTCCTATAAAGTGAATTTCGGATCTTCCAATGTTTGGCCATGTATTCGGTTGTGCCGTCTTCTTTGGCTGCTTCTTCCGGAGATTTGCCGTCTGTGTCAGATGCCTGGATAGCTCCAATCTGACGCTCGGTCTCCGTCGGATCCGTCTCCTGGCTGTTACGGATAATCTCAGATGCAGCCTTCTGAAGGTTGGACTCTTTCTCAACCTTGTTCTTCTCGTTGGTAAGACGTGCCGCTTCCTCTTGGGACTTCTGTGCAGCCTTCTTGTAACTGGAAGCTCTCAAGGACTGAAAGATTCCATAACCAACCAGCAGGGCCACCGGAATGTACTTAAGTATATACTTCAGCACATTAGCCTCCGATGTATGTTTTGTTGCCGTGCTCGTCGATTGTATATTCTCTTGTCTCTTTATATCTCTTGGGCTTGTATTCCCTGTTGGCAATCTTGTCTTTAATCCAGTTCCATACATAAATAATGGCCTTGATTGCGTACAGAGAACCGAAGTACTGAGCGATATAAACAATAAGGGCCCAGATGCTTGTAAGAAGAACACCGCCGGGAAGAAGGCCGTCTTTTGCAGCCCCCAGTGCTACAAAGATAGATGCGGCAACAGCAATGATAAGACAGCCATAAGTCTTAATAGCTGTTATACGTCTCTTTTTCATGTCGGCCTCATCCACTGATATAGATCCTTTTTCTTTCTCTGCATCTATTTTGGCAATCAGTGTATTGCAGGCCTTTTTGAATGTAATCTCAACAAAGATTGAGATAACAACAAATCCAAAAAACAGGATGCTGATTATTCCGGGAATCCAATCAGCAAACACAAAGTCTTTCCAATCAAACATGTTTTGTCCTCCAGGGTTATTTTGCTGCCGGGAGAAGCTTAAGAATTGTTTCAAGGAAGCTCTTCTTGAATTCTCCACCGGCTATAAAAATCGCAACAATGATTGCTATTACTGCAATGATTGTTATCTTCTGCCAGAGCGTCATGTGTGCAACTGCCTTGACAAGCAAGGCTCCCTGGTTCTGGACAGCATCAAGTTGTTTCTGCATACTCGACATTTGTTCTTTCATTTCCTTCTGATCTGTTTCCACGCTTGTCACCTTCCGATATAACTCGTCCATTTTTCGATCATGCAGACTACTATTTTTCTGCAGCTCTGAAATATCTTTTCGGTGCCTCCCTAGGCTTTCATCATGTTCTTTGAGTCTTTCTTGGATGTGTTTGATTTCAGAATCGTAATCCATATTCAACCTCTACTTACAGAGTACTCAACTTCTTCTTCAGAAGGTATGGGTGTCGGTCTGAGCTCTTCCATGTGATTGTGGACAAGTTGGCAGCTGTGCCCCATGTATACCGGACACAGCTCCTTCTGTTCACAATGCTCACATTCATCAATATTTTTATGCTGCGACATAAGGCTCGCCGGTTATGAGAGTGTACTGTGCAGGGGTAATCTTACCCTTAACTACTGCATCTCTTACTTTGCTCTTGCTCCAGAGCCCGTTGTCGTAGTAGTACTTAATCTTTTCAAACATAACTTCCTCCTTATCCGATGCTGTCAATGTCAACGTCAGTCATCATGGCAATATAATCAAGCTTTGCCTGCTGCTCCATATAGATGTCAAACTCCCTGGGGGACAGCTTGCATTCCTGATACTGCCAATGTTCAGGCCTTTCCTTTCCTTCTTCAATTGAAGCAGGAACAAGAACGAAGTCCTTTCTCATAAAGACGCAAGACTGACTGCTTTTGTCGACGGCAGCCGGCTTTGTTGAATTGGAATTCTCACTTGGGTACCACATTCTTCTCTCCTTTTGGTCTTGTCATAACGACTGACCTTTTTCTTTAGTATGCGCATATCAACAAAAGGCTTGATCCTTTGCTGGTATATCTTGTAAGTATTTGTGCAGCCAAACCATCCAATATAGGAAAGCATCTGTCTGCAGTCGTGTATTGTTACAACAGCCTTCCGTCCAATCCTCATTGCTTTTCGTGAGGCTTTGATCAGAATTGTTTTTCGCAATACTGTTCTATTCCGATAGAACCGGAATCCCATAAAGTCCAGGTCTCGGCCTCTTTCGTTACCGTTCCTATCGGTATAGGTAAACCGTTCTATCTGCCAATTGTCCTTCAGGGTTAAGCCCAGGTAGTTCTTCAGATATGCCTCAATAGATTCTTTGATTTTGTGCAGCTGTCTCTTGTTGGGGCCGAACACAACCATGTCATCCATGTAGCGCACATAGTAAACTGCCTGCAGCTCTTCCTTGATGTAATGATCCAAACCGGTCAAATACCAGTTTGCCAACCATTGTGAAGTATAGAAACCTATTGGAATGCCAACGTCTGTTACGTCGATTACTTCAAACAGCACCTTCAAGAATCTCTCGTCATGGAGCCTCTTCTGGAGCATCTGCTTCAGGATGTCATGTGGTATGGTGTTGAAATACTTCCTGATGTCAAGCTTCAAATAGTACTTCACATTCCTTGTGTCATGGCTGATCCAGCGTTCAATTCTTTTCTTGGCGGAATGAACACCTTTGCCGGGTAATGAACCGTAAGAATGTTCATACATACCTTTTAAGAAGATAGGTTTCAGGCAATTTACAAGCATGTGGTGGATAATCTGTTCCTCATACCAGGGAACAAGAATTATTCTCCGTTTCCTTGAAATACCGTCGTAGATCTCTTTTGGTACATGTGGCCTGTTTGTGAAATTCTCAGCGTATGCCCTGATTGCAGGAATAAATACGTCAGGATTCTCGTAGATCTCTTTTACGTCTGTTCTATCCCTCTTACCTAAAGAGGAATTAGCAATAGCAAGTTTGATGTTGTCGTCAGAAACAAACTGTTCCCATAAATGACTGTAAGATTTCAATGTTTCTTATCCTCTCACCCGTTTTCGACAGGCTACTAACAGGTGCTTGCTGTGAGTTAATTTTCGCCAAGGGGCGAGGAAAGTAAGGGGCATTTAGAAACCTAGATAAGTAACCGCCGCACCGATGTTCCAGTTCGTGTTGGAAGCAGTGTTGTTCAGATTGCAGTAGAACGCCCCGACATTCGCGTCGTTGTTACAATTGCCGCCGCGATAGGCACCAACACGGAGCACAGGACACGAGCTTATCGCCCCTTAAATCCCTTCCAATAATCCTTCTCTATATTGTAATGAGGGGAAGTGCTCTTCCCCTCTCGGCAAAGCCGATTCACCCTATGCTGCAAGTGGCTTACAAGAAACCGCCGCACCGACGAGCCAGTCCGTGCGGGAAGCAGCGTTGCTCAGAACGCAGTAGAACGCCCCGACAACCGCGCCGTCGACACAATAGCCGCCGCGAAAGGCATAGTCCGTCTGACTGTCGTTGAACCACAGGCCATCACAGAAATACGTAGAAGAGGATCCTGATGCGGCAACAGGTGTCATGCCGTACGGTGAAAACCTCATTTCGTTTATATATCCTCCGTT
>Ga0265299_10000748_pt1 | contig 39480 bp, 29 predicted proteins | sample AusTroGonzalo_MG_4_FD_193485 | JGI IMG/M metagenome (GOLD analysis project Ga0265299, IMG submission 193485) | Bovine rumen microbial communities from tropical cattle in Woodstock, Queensland, Australia - Gonzalo_02 | ecosystem: Host-associated > Mammals > Digestive system > Stomach > Rumen ...
ACGACTGAACTGGCATCTGGGCATCGCTGACAAGGGTTGGGGCTCGAGTACCTTCTGGGCATCGCCGAAATGGCAGGCCGACGAACAGTATGAACACACCACAAAATGGTTCTCAGCCATTCAGGGTCGCACCAAGCAAGGACAACTGCACCTGAACGCCAGCCTCTACTGGAATCAGAACCGCGACCGCTATGAGGGCTATCGAGGACAGGCGGAGAAGATGAAATACAACTATAACCGCACGGATGTGTATGGTGTGAACGCTGGGGGCTATTTTGACTGGCAGGCAGGACGAACGGCCTTCGGAGCAGAACTGCGCAACGAGGATCTCGTGAGTGGGAATCTGGGCGAGCCACTCTCGCAGACGCATCATATCAAAGGCACTGACCGCGATTACACCCTCGGCGTGAACCGTACGAATATCAGCGGCTATCTGGAGCATAACATCTTATGGGAGCAGGTGACCGTCTCTGCTGGTCTCGTGGCAGTAAAAAACACGTGGAGCAACATGAACATGACCGTATATCCTGGCATCGACGTGAGCTACCGCCCTACCCCACAATGGAAACTGCATGCCTCGTATAACACCTCGCTGCGCATGCCATCGTTTACGGAGATGTATTACAAATTGCAGGGCTATCGTGCTGACCCTCACCTGAAGCCTGAAGAGATGCAAGCTCTGGAGATGGGCTTCAATTATCAAACCTCCCTTTTCCATCTTCCTTCTTCCATCTTACATCTTCACTCCGCCTTCTGGTATCATCACGGGAGCGACATGATCGACTGGATCATGGACACCTCGAAGGGTGAGGAGGCCGAATGGCAGAGCGTGAACCACACGACCATCAACAGCATCGGACTGGAGGCAGGCGCCCAACTCTCAACTCTCCGCTCTCAATTCTCAATTTCCTACGCCTACATTCATCAGGACAAGCAGCAAGAGGCAGGCATCGTGTCGCAGTATGCGCTCGAATACCTCAGGCACAAACTAGTGGCGAAGGCACAGATGCAGTTGACAAAGCAGTTGACACTAGGCGTGAACCTGCGCTGGCAGGATCGTGTAGGATCCTATACCGATTTGGAAGGACTGGTGCACGACTATGAGCCTTACGCCCTCGTTGACACGCGTCTGACCTGGGCGCAAGACAAATGGAAAGCCTACATCGAGGCCAATAACCTCTTCGACACCAGCTACCGTGACTACGGTGTGGTGGAACAACCTGGCCGCTGGCTCATCGCCGGCTTCACCATCAGTCTGTAAAAAGGATTAGCCCAAGGTAATGTTCTCCACATCAATAGATTCATGGAGGAAGAGCTGGGCTGACTCTTTGAATTTGTCAGGACTTTCAGTCGTAAGATAGTGGACGGTGGCATCCTTGGAGCATTTTTCCTCCATCTGCGGATGGCGCTCCAGATACTGCTTGAGGCTCCCTGCCACATACTCGCCCTGCGGAACGACACGGACGCCAGCAGGCAGGTATTTAAGAATCTTGGGCATGAGCAGCGGATAATGGGTGCAGCCAAGGATGATGGTGTCGATAGCAGGGTCGAGACACATGATCTGATCGATGCGCTTCTTCACGAAATAGTCGGCACCAGGGGAGTCGGCCTCGTTGTATTCCACAAGGGGCACCCAGAAGGGACAAGCGACGCCCGTGACCTGAATATCGGGGTGAAGTTTTTGTATCTCAAGAGTATAGCTCTCGCTCTTAATGGTTCCCTCGGTAGCAAGGATGCCCACATGTCGCGAGGCGGTGAGATCACCAATGACCTCAGCCGTAGGACGGATGACACCCAACACACGACGGTCGGGGTCGATCTTGGGGAGATCGTTCTGCTGGATAGTGCGCAGCGCCTTAGCCGAAGCGGTGTTACAACCAAGGATGATGAGGTGGCACCCCATCTCAAAGAGCTTCAGCACAGCCTGGCGCGTGAACTCATAGACCACCTCGAAACTGCGCGGTCCATAAGGTGTACGGGCATTATCGCCCAGATAGAGATAATCGTATTCGGGTAACAACTGACGGATGCCATGCAGGATGGTCAAGCCACCATAGCCGCTGTCGAAAATGCCGATAGGACCGGGAGCGGTGCTCAATGAGGAATGAGGAATGAGGAATGAAGAATGTTGATTACTCATTTCGCGAGTAATGTAGTGACTAATTCATTGAGATTCTCACCCATTTCGGGGTTGATATACGGACAGGCATCGGAATCGGTATTGACAACGAGGGCCAAGCCACGCTCGCTGGCAATCTTGGCAACGGTCTCTGCCAGATGGATCTTAAGCGGTGCCATAGCCTCACGCTCTGCATCGGCCAACTCCTTGAGACTTTCTTCCTTGAAAGTCAAATTGCGCGTCATTAGTTCTTGTAACTCAGTCTGACGCTTCTGAAGGATGGTCTTTGGAAATTCACGCTGACCTTCGAGAAACTCCTCGTACTTGCGGTTGAACTCATTGGTCACGCGCTGCAGCTCTGCCTCGTATTGCTGACGGAGATCGGCCATCTTCTTCTGTACCAACGCATATTGCGGCATAGCCTGCAAGGCCTGTTGGTAACTGAGATAACCAAAACGGATGGGTGCTTTTGCCTCTTCATCTTGGGCAAAAGCAGTGAATAGTGAACAGTGAATAGTGAATAATATCGCTACCAGTCTCAATGCAATAATGATCTTATTCTTCATAACTATTCTATCTTTACTATTCACTATTCACTATTAATTATTCACTATTATTTCAGTCCGAGTTTTGCCTTGACCTGAGCGGTGACGTCGGTAGAGAGCGTAGTGCTGATATAAGGCAGCGAGTTGTTCTCCATGATGTAGACATAGTTGCCAGCGGTGCCAATGGCCTTGATGGCGTCGAGCACCTTGGTCTGGATAGCTTGCATCTTCTCGCTAGAAGCTTTCTGGAGAGCCTGCTGGTTGTCCTGGAAGCTCTGCTGGATCTTAGCGTACATGTCCTGCAGTTCCTGCTGACGACGCTGTTTGATGTTGTCGGGCAGAGTGGCCTGCTCCTTATCAAAAGCCTCACCCTTCTTCTGCAGCTCGTCCTGCATTGACTTCAGGTCGGCCTCGTACTGATCCTGAAGGGCCTTGATTTCTGTCTGAGCCTTCTGGTACTCCGGCATTGCCTGGATGATCTCTTGGGTATTGACGTGACCGAACTTGGCCTGTGCGTTGGCGGTAGTGAAACCGCAGATTGCGCAGATTGCGCAGATAATGATTTTTTTCATTTCTTCTTTTTATTTTTAGTTGATATTAATTTCTAGCCTTTCTAGATGTTCTAGCGGTTCTAGTTGGAATAGCCGAGTTTACGTAGCACCTCAGAAGAGATGTCAATCTTGGGGGATCCGAAGATGATACCCGTATCGCTGGCACGGTCGAGAATGAGCTGATAGCCGCGAAGTTCGGCAATGTCCTTGACGGCATTGTAGATCTCATCCTGAATAGGTGTCATCAGGGCCGTGCGTTTCTTGAAGAGCTCCCCGTCGGGTCCGAAGTATTTCTTCTTCAGGTCGGCAGCTTCTTTCTCCTTTGCAACAATGGCATCCTGCTTGGTTTTCTTCTGCTCCTGCGACAGGAACACCACCTCGTTCTGATAGTTCTTATACAAGGTCTGGGCCTCAGTGGTCAATGCATCGACCTCAGCCTGCCATTTCTTCGACACCTGGTTCAACTGCTCGTTGGCACGCTCATAGGCAGGGATATTCTTCAGGATATACTCCATATCCACCAATGCGAACTTCTGGGCTGAAGCAGTGAATAGTGAACAGTGAATAGTGAATAGTGCAGTCAGCACCATCGCTTTCCACAAGCCACTTGTTTCACCATGCTTCTTATTATTCCAAATAATCTGTTTCATAATCCTATATTTTTTACTGTTCACTATTCACTGTTCACTATTCACTAAATCAGAACTCTTGTCCGAGGATGAAGTGGAAATTGCTGCCTCCTCTCGAACGTCCACCAGACTGGTTGGTTGTGACATAGTCGAAACCATAAGCCCAGTCGATACCCATCAGACCCACCATCGGCAGGAAGATACGCACACCCAGACCAGCCGAACGCTTCATCTTGAAGGGGTTGAAGTCCTTAGCCCTTGCCCAGGCATTACCACCTTCGAGGAAACCGAGACCATAGATGGTGGTGTTACCCAACATAAACGGATAACGGAGCTCAAGGGTAAAGCGGTCGTAAGCGTAGGCATTAAATGATGAGAGGCTGATGCCCTGATGCATCAAATCATAAGACGATGAGTAGGAAATAGAACCATTGTCATAACCACGCAGACCAATCGTCTCTTCAGAATAACCGTAGCTGTAGCCACTCATACCGTCACCTCCCACGTAGAAGGTCTCAAAGGGTGAACGCTTGTCTTTGTTGTAGGCACCCAGTAAACCGAGCTCCACACGTGTCATCAGCACGAAGCACTTATTGCCACCAGTAAGAGCAGTGAAGGTGCGTGACTTGAACTTCCACTTATGGTATTCAATCCAGCGGTAGACATCCTGCAATTCATCTTCGTATCGGGCCGAATTAGTGTTCTTGGCCAGACTACCATAGTCCTTGTTGTCGAAGAGCGACCAAGGCGGCGTAAGTGTGACAGAGGCCATGAACTCTGAACCGTGACGCGGGAACAGCGGGTTATCGGTAGAGTTACGCGACAAGGTCAGACCCAGGTTGATATTATTACAATTACCATTTCGGATATAGAAGTACTGCCAGTCGCGCAGCATATAGCGGGTGTAACCCAACGATGCGGAAAGCTGGAAGTAGTCATCGGGCCAGCGCAGACGCTTACCCCAAGAGAGAGCAGCTCCGAAGACCGTCATTGTCTTATCGTCGTCGAGCATCGACTCGTAATTGATAGCGTAGGGATTGTAGCCGCTCATGCCATAGCTATAGCTCATATAGTTGTTATAGAAGGCATTGTTGCGATACATACTGTTGATATCACTCTGCTTCGAATAGAATGCACTGATGCTAAATGCATTCGGACGCTTACCACCAAACCAGTTTGTACCATAGCTGGCACTCAGCGAGCTATAATAAGAACCGTTGGTCTGGAAGTTGAAGCCAAGCTGCTCACCGTCGCCATAAGGCAGGATACCACGATGGAGTTTGTTCTTGCCAAAGAGATTACGCAGTGAGAAGTTGTTGAACTTGATACCGATACGTCCGATGATACCTGTCTGTCCCCAACCCAGTGAGAACTCCAACTGGTCGTTGCTCTTCTGTTCGAGCTGCCAGTTGATATCGACAGTACCGTCATCGCCATTGGGCTTAATCTCGGGATTGATGGTCTCCGCATCGAAGAATCCTGAAGAACCGATTTCACGGGCAGAACGCATGATGGCATCCTTATTGAACAAGTCGCCTGGCTTGGTACGGAGTTCACGGCGCACAACCTCTTCATACAGACGGTCGTTACCATAGATGCGTACGTGGTTGAGACGAGCCTGCGGACCCTCAATAACACGCATTTCCAGGTCGATACTATCGTTGACGATGTTCACCTCCACAGGCTCAATGCTGGAGAACACATAACCATTGTTATAATAGTAGTTGCTGGCAGCATCTTCGTCTTCCTGCAAACGTTTTTTAAGCAAACGCTGGTTGTAGGGGTCACCCTTCTTCATGTCCAGCACGCGATTCAGATAGTCAGAAGTAACCACCGTGTTACCCACCCAGGTGATATCCCTCACGTAATATTTGTCGCCCTCATCCACACGAACATAAACATTGACGTGCTTATCATCATTATTCCATACTGAATCTTCAAGGATCGTCGCATCGCGGAAACCCAACTCATTATATTTCTCAATCAGTTTCTGCTTAGCCTCCTTATAACGCTCGTCAGTGAATTTCTTCGCCTTGAAGAAGTTGCTGAACTTACCTGCCTCGTGAATCTTACCAAAAGCGCCCTTGCTGAATAATGAGCCCTTGATCTTCTTGTCGGTAAGCTTTTCATTGCCCGTGATAAAGATGTTGCGCACCTTCATCTTGTCCTTCTTGTCGATATTGACATCGAGCATCACCTGCCCCTTGTTGTTGGGGTCGTCACGCTGTACGATATTGATCTCCGCATTCTTGAAGCCTTTCTCGTCGAAATATCTCTGGGCGAGAATTTTAGCACGGTCAATCATATTCGGTGTGATCTGACTACCCTTGATAATACCCAGTTTCGACTCCATATCGTCACGCTCTGACTTCTTAATGCCGTAATAGTTGATGGTGCTCACGCGGGGACGCATAGCCAGGCTGATACGCAGATAAACCTTATTGCCCACGATGGAATCGGCACTGATCTGGGCATTCGAGAACAAACCATGACGCCAATAACGCTTAACGGCTTCGGTAATCTGAGTACCAGGCACTTCAACCTCCTGTCCAACCGTCAGTCCGGAAAGACCTATGAGCACATAATCCTCATAGCCTTCTACGCCCTCAACAGCGATACCACCGATGGTACACGTGCGTGGCGTACCAGCATATGAAATGTCTGGATGAACTATTTTATCCTGAGCCTTTAGAGTAAAGAGTGAAGAGTGAAGAATGAAGAATGCCATAAACAACAGAAGCCGCTTCATCTTCAAACTTGTCTCCACCTTATTATATATATATATATATTTCATTCTTTATTTTAGCGGTAGCAAATTATTCACTTTTCCCTTCTTCTTCCACCTGTGCCTCTGTCTTACCAAAGCGACGCTGACGACCCTGATAGTCGATGATGGCCTTGCGGAGGCCCTCCTCATCGAAGTCAGGCCAGTAAGTATTGCAGAAATAGAACTCCGAGTAAGCACACTGCCAGAGCAGGTAGTTGGAGATGCGCAACTCGCCACCCGTACGGATGAGCAACTCAGGATCTGGCATGAAATTGGTGCAGAGGTGCTGACTGATAAACTCTTCAGTGATATCCTCAGCACGGATTCCGCCCGTTACCAGTTTCTTCAGCTGATTCTGCGGGAACGGCAACTCCATATCGTTAACCTCTGTCACTATCTGACGTACGGCATTGGTAATCTCCCAACGACTTGAATAGCTCATGGCCACCACCAACGTCATGCCATCGTAATCCTTAGTGAGATCCTCCATATAGCGAATCTTATCCTGTACACTATCGGGCAGGCGGTTCAGGTCACCGATCATCTTGAACTTCACGTTATTGTCGGTAAACAGCTCCATCTCAATGAAACTGAGCACCAGCCCCATCAGTGCCTCTATCTCATAGGCAGGACGGTTCCAATTCTCCGTAGAGAAGGTGTAAAGCGTCAGGTATTTCACACCCAGACGGGCGCACTCTGCTGTTATTTTCTTGACAGTGTCCAGTCCGGCCTTATGTCCGAAGGTACGGTCCAGACCACGATCCGTTGCCCAGCGTCCATTGCCGTCCATGATGATGGCAATATGCTGTGGGATGCGGTTCATGTCCAAAAGTTCTTTCATATATCTTATTTATTCACTATTCATTATTCTCTTTTCTCAGTCCCTGTCATTATGGCAAGTCCTACATTTGGCCCAGAGGTCGTAAGTCACTGCCAATTGCAGCACACTGTAGCCATCGGTATTCTTGAATAGACCACTACTCTTGATGCCGTAGGGATCTTCCTTGCCGTCGAGCAAATCGCTCAAGGCGAAGTGCACTCGCCATTCAGCTGTGAGGTTCACCCGATCAGCAATCTTGTATTTGACACCTGCACCGATGGGCAGACTCACTGCGAAGCCTTTCTCCGGGTCGCCATGAATAGCAGATCCCACGCCCAAGGCGATGAAGGGGGCCAACCTTCGCGCTCCACGATACTCTTTCCCAGTGCCATAGGCCCAGAAGTTGTATTCGAAGTGCAGATTAACATCGATTAGGTTCTTGCTGAATTCGTAGCGCTCACCCTCCGGATACCAGGTCTTCGCATTGTCTGAGGAACCCTGTAGTTTACCATAACTTGCCGTCAACGCTACCGCCATGTGGGGATTGGCCTTATATTTGGCCATCACAGCTCCCATTGGCTGCAACTCGCCGAACAGCGAGGCGTTATAGTCGCCCAGATAATTGACAGCGCCAACGCCGGCACCTATCTCCAACCGGTATTCCGGCTCGTCCTGGGCTTGTATGGCCGTTGTGGCAACAGCCAGAAGCATCGTCATCAATAACTTCCGTACCATATTGTACCTGTCTCAGCACCCATAAGCCAGACGCCTCCCTTGCCATCGGTAGCAGCAGCCTTAATACTACTGATCGGCGACTTCAGGGCACTGGAAGTCTTCCAGTTGATACCCTGATCACGGCTTTGGTAGATGTTACCATCTTCATCGATAGCCAACACACTACCCTTATTATAGGGCAACAGAAAATAGTTCTTTTGCAGCTTTGGCAGACCATTGCTATTATTGGCTTCAATGGGGATATATGCCCAACTTGAACCCGTCGGATGGTTATTGTCAATGAGTTTACGCCATACAACCATATAGTTGTCTTGTGCGTCACAGTTTCCAACAAGCAGGGCATAAGTCAGTCCATTATCCTGTTTCCAACTGGCAAAGGTGCCATTATTGGGCAACAGACGGCTGTCTTCGTCAAGTGTCTCCTCAATGACAGTAGCCCAACAATCCTGTGAAGCCAGGATGCCGTTACCTGCAGCATTATATTTAAATTCCCATCCTGTCGTCGGTGTGACGGGCATTGCTGTACCCTCAGGCATCTGCTTCCAAACCATCTTGGCAGATTCAGACTGTTTCTTGACATTCACTTGAACCTGGTAGTCACGGTATTTCGATCCCGTATTATTAAAGATACGGAATACACGTGGGGTCGTGAAGTCGAGAGAATCCGCACTATTATAATAAGCTAAGGAGTCGCTGGTAGGGCTCTTTACGGTAATGACACCAGAATAGCTGGTAGCCGCAGCTGTCACCAGGATATGCTTCAGGTCACAATCAGCCGGCAAGGAGTCGGTATTGTATATCTTGCGCTGATATTGGTCGATGGTGAAGGGGTAGTTGGTAACCAACAGTTTAGCCAGATACACAGAGTCGTTACCAGATTTGCCGGTTGTATGGATATATCGGTTGACAGCCGAAAGCGAGAAACTACCCATGGCAGTGTCGTCATAGACCGTAACCTCTGATTCTTCCGAGTTGCCCAGACAAGAGGTAACAGCTATGGCAAGGGCCAAAAGCACAACGATCGAATAGAGCTTCTTTTTCATCAGTTCTTATTACTTTTCGAAAATCGGATGCAAATTTACGCACAATTCCTCAAAAATGTGTCATTTTCACCTTATAATTAAAGAAAATAAGTTATAATTTGACTGATTTTAAGTTAGTTTTGCAAAAAAGTGCGGTATGAATCACTCACCCCGCACTTCTTCTAACGGATGGTGGTATGCATCAGCGTTATGACACTTAGTATCATTGCTACAACGACACAAACCAACATGACCGTCGTTTGAAAATCTAATAACATAATCTTTACCTTAAAAATCTAACTACTAAACCTAATGAATTTATGAACGTAATCTCACGATTACAATGCAAAGGTACTGATTATTTGCGACATCAAACAAACAACAAGGGCGATTCCCGAAGAAATCGCCCCTTATTTTGATGTAAATCAAAAACTTCTTAGAGTTTCGGACCAGCGGCCACAAGTGCCTTACCAGCCTCGTTACCCTCGTACTTCTTGAAGTTCTTGATGAAGCGGCCTGCCAGATCCTCAGCCTTCTTGTTCCACTCAGCAGCGTCAGCATAAGTGTCACGAGGATCGAGGATAGCGGGGTTCACGTTAGGCAGAGCTGTGGGCACCTCGAAGTCGAAGTATGGAATCTTCTTGGTCTCAGCCTTCAGGATAGCACCATCGAGGATAGCGTCGATGATACCACGTGTATCGGGGATAGAGATACGCTTACCAGTACCGTTCCAACCAGTGTTTACGAGGTAAGCCTTGGCACCGCTCTTCTCCATACGCTTTACGAGCTCCTCAGCATACTTTGTGGGGTGCAGCTCGAGGAATGCCTGGCCGAAGCAAGCAGAGAAAGTAGGAGTAGGCTCAGTGATACCACGCTCTGTACCAGCCAGCTTAGCGGTGAAACCAGAGAGGAAGTAGTACTTGGTCTGCTCAGGAGTCAGGATAGATACTGGGGGCAGTACGCCGAATGCGTCAGCAGAGAGGAAAATCACGTTCTTAGCCTCTGGACCAGCACTCTTCTTGTTCACCTTCTGAGCAATCTTCTCAATGTGGTTGATAGGATAGCTTACGCGCGTGTTCTCAGTAACGCTCTTGTCAGCGAAGTCGATCTTACCAGCACCATCAACAGTTACGTTTTCGAGCAGAGCGTCACGCTTGATAGCACCATAGATGTCAGGCTCGTTCTCCTTAGAGAGGTTGATAACCTTTGCATAGCAACCACCCTCGAAGTTGAACACACCCTCGTCATCCCATCCGTGCTCGTCGTCACCAATCAGCAGACGCTTCGGATCGGTAGAAAGAGTGGTCTTACCTGTACCAGACAGACCGAAGAAGATAGCGGTATTCTTACCCTCCATATCGGTGTTTGCAGAGCAGTGCATGGAAGCGATACCCTGCAGAGGCAGATAGTAGTTCATCATTGAGAACATACCCTTCTTCATCTCACCACCGTACCAGGTGTTGATGATGCACTGCTCGCGAGTAGTGGTGTTGAAAGCTACACAAGTCTCTGAGTTCAGACCCAGCTCCTTATAGTTCTCAACCTTAGCCTTAGAAGCGTTGTAGATGACGAAGTTAGGCTCGAAGCTCTCCAGCTCCTCAGCGGTAGGCTGAATGAACATGTTCTTTACGAAGTGAGCCTGCCAAGCAACCTCCACGATGAAACGAACGCGCAGACGGGTTGCCTCATTGGCACCGCAGAAAGCGTCCATCACATACAGATTCTTATTGCAGAGCTCCTTGATGGCGATCTCCTTCACCTTAGCCCAAACTTCCTCGCTCATGGGGTGGTTGTCGTTCTTATATTCCTCAGAAGTCCACCATACCTTATCCTCACTCTGTGCATCCTTTACGATGTACTTGTCCTTAGGTGAACGGCCGGTGTAGATACCAGTCATTACGTTAACAGCGTTGAGCTCGGTGTTTACGCCCTTGTCGAAACCCTCGAGACCAGCCTTTGTCTCCTCCTCATAGAGGTACTCATACGACGGATTGTGAGCAATCACTGTTGAACCGGTGATGCCATACTGTGTTAAATCTAACTTTGCCATATTACTAATCTAATTTTAAAAGAATATTATCCTTGTTATTTGAAATCGCCTGCAAAGTTACAAATTAATTATGAATTCTGAACTATGAACTACAAACTATTTTGTGCGCACACAATCCTTTTTAGGTTAAAGAAATTAAAAATAATTGTCGGAGCGACACTTTTGTCACTCCGACTTATCAAAAGAGATTTAGTATTCGAACGATGATCCGCCAAGGAATTCGCGAATCAGCGAGGTAGGCGGTATCTGAGTCTCAGGAATGGGCTTGATGTAGTGTAGGAACTTCAACAAACGATAGGCCTCAGCATATTCCGGACAATTTTCCGGTACCTGCTCCAATAGCGGTTCTGCCTGCCCCTTAATCACAGCCAGTTCAAAAAGCATCGCCGTATTAAACATGGCATCAGCATTTTCCTGGAAAGGGAATATCCACTTGTTCTCGCCAGCCCGAACGGAAGGCCATCTGCGAATTGTTTCCTGAGCCGACACAGCCCGATATTTATGGTCACGGATGATACGGCGCAACAGACGGTTATCAGTCGTTGGGATATAGTTATGGTTGTCGAGCAGAACCGTGGTCAAGGCAGAGGCATAGACACGGAAAATCTGCTCCTCAGGAATCTGCGAGGTCAGTTCCGGATTCAAAGCATGGATACCTTCCACCACCAGGATTTCATTTTCCTTAAGGCGTAGTTTCCTACCACTCATCTGACTAGTGCCTGTGGGGAAGTTATAACGGGGCAGTTCCACCTCCTCACCACGGAAGAGTGCCGATAGCTGTTCATTCAGAAGAGGCAGGTTCAGGGCGTGCAGATGTTCGAAATCATAATCTCCCTTCTCATCCAGGGGTGTTTTATCGCGATCCAGGAAATAATCGTCGAGTGAAATGCCAACAGGCCAGATACCATTGACAGCCAATTGTACGCTGAGGCGTTTGCAAGTGGTTGTCTTGCCAGAGGAAGAAGGACCGGCAATCAACACCAGCCTTACGGTTGAACGACGTTTGATCTCATCAGCGATTCTGGCGATTCTTTTCTCCTGCAAGGCTTCGCTGATCTTAATGAGTTCTGAGAAGTGGTTCTGATTTACTTTCTCATTCAGGTCGCCGATGGTACGCAATCCAAAGATCTCCTGCCACTGGTGATGCTCTTTGAAAATACCGAACATCTTGTCCTGATGAGTCATCTCGTCCAATTCATTGGGATGCTCAGCAGAAGGAATACGTAGCAGCAATCCGTCGAAATACTTTTCCAATCCGAAAAGATATAACTGCGAAGTATTCGTCAGCAAGGCACCGTAATAATAGTCTTTATAGCCATCGATATCATAATAGGTGGTATAGAGACGACCAGTACTCTCCAGCAATTTCACTTTCGACCATTGTTTGAGTTCCTTGAACATCTGTATAGCCTCTTCGGTTGTTGTCTGGTAGCGATGAATGGGCAAAGCCGCATCGATAATCTCCTGCATCCGACGACGGATAGTTCCTGCATCATCAAGCGTCACAGGGCGCCCGATATCTAAATACACATAATAACCATTGCTGACGGGAATGTCTATCCACACTTTACAATCGGGATACAAATCATGCGCAGCCTTACAAAGCACAAAGAAAAGGCTGCGGGTGTAACATCTGTTTCCACTCGACGAGGTGATATCGAGAAACTCCACATCCTTCATGCCATAGACACGATAATGCATACCCTCGACTTTATTATTGACATGAGCCGAATAAGGACCGTGTTCCATCTTGATGCCCGACAGTTGGTAAACCTCCTCTAACGTGGCACCCATCGGCGCCTCGATGATTGTTTCATTATTGCGAATGCGGATTTGAATCGTCTGTTCCATATCAATTCTTAATGTTTTAGGATAAATTTCTGGCAAAGGTACAAAATAAATGCGAAATATGAATGAACATTTAATATTTTTTTGTATCTTTGTGGCCGAAATCTCATCAACAAAAAGATATTTCTATGTTAGTTTTGTTCAAACTACTCGGATCCCTTGCCCTGCTGATGTTCGGTATGAAGTCGATGAGTGAGGCTTTGCAGAAGATGGCAGGACCCCAGTTACGACACGTTCTTGGTGCGATGACCACCAACAGGTTTACCGGCATGCTGACAGGTATGTTGGTAACGGCCTCTGTCCAGTCTTCTACAGCTACCACGGTGATGACCGTCTCATTTGTCAATGCGGGACTTCTCACTTTGGCACAGGCCATTTCGGTCATCATGGGTGCAAATATCGGAACCACCCTCACAGCATGGATCATGTCGGCTGGTATGTCGTTCGACATCACAAGTGCCGTCTATCCTGCGTTCTTTCTTGGTATCATCCTGATTTATCTGAAGAAATACCGCTATATTGGTGACTTCCTCTTTGGACTTTCGTTCCTGCTCTTAGGACTGGGAACCCTCCGTATGACGGGCACCGAGATGCATTTAGGCGAGAATCAGGTAGTACTTGACTTCTTCGCCTCCTTCGATTCAGAATCCTTCCTCACAACGCTGATATTCCTTTTGTTGGGAGGTATTCTCACCTTCTGCGTGCAGTCGTCAGCAGCCGTCATGGCCATCACCATGATTCTCTGTTCTAGTGGTGCGCTGCCCATCTATCAGGGTATCGCATTAGTGATGGGCGAGAATATCGGAACAACCATCACTTCTAACCTTGCTGCCCTTTCAGCAAACACACAAGCCCGTCGTGCAGCCTTGGCACACATGTTCTTCAATGTGTTCGGTGTCATCTGGATATTGTTTGTCTTCCGTCCTTTTATTGATGCCGTCTGTGGACTCGTAGGCTATGATGTCACGATGCAGAAAGAAGCTGTCGAAGGCAGCGTGTTTCTGGCTAACGCTGCTAAGTTAAGTTTTGTTCTGGCTGCTTTCCACACCTGTTTCAACGTAGCCAACACCCTGATATTGATTTGGTTCATTCCACAAATCGAGCGTTTCGTCTGCTGGGTGATTAAGCCTAAGAAGGTTGACGAAGAAGACGAATTCCGTCTGCATTTCATTACCTCTGGCATCATGAAGACCCCGGAACTTTCCGTCCTCGAGGCCCAAAAAGAAATCCAGGCGTTTTCTGAGCGTATGCATCGTATGTTTAATATGGTACGCGAGCTGCTCACCCTCTCCAGCAGTGCCACCAACAAGAAAGACAACAAGGCGGGCGACTTCAACAAACTTTTCACACGCATCGAGAAATACGAAGGCATCAGCGACAATATGGAACTGGAGATTGCCAAATATCTCGACTCCGTGAGTGATGCACACCTTTCTGACGACACGAAAGCCAAGATTCGCGCCATGCTCCGTGAGATCTCAGAACTGGAGAGTATCGGCGATGCCTGCTACAACATGGCCCGTACCATTTCCAGGAAGTACAACGGCAAGGAAGATCACTTCATAGAAAAGCAGTATGACCATATCCATCAGATGATGGAACTGACAGACCAGGCACTGTCGCAGATGAACCGCCTGATGTTGGGACGCAAGGAGTCGTTCGATATCAACCGCTCGTTTAATATTGAGCACGAAATCAACAACTACCGTAACCAGCTGAAGACGCAGAACATCACCGATGTCAACAACCACGAATACACTTACGCTGTGGGAACTATCTACATGGATCTCATCAACGAATGTGAAAAGCTGGGCGACTATGTGGTGAATGTGGTTGAAGCCCGTCTGGGTATCCGTTAATGGAGAAGGACATCGTCAAAGGCTATATCCGTTACCTGAAGTTGCAGCGAGGCATGTCAGGCAATACTCTCGACGCCTATCAGCACGACTTGCGCAAGCTACTTGACTATCTGAAAGGCGAACAACGGGATGTTCGCGATGTGACACTTGAGGATCTTGAACATTTCTCTGCAGGGTTACACGACATCGGCATCAATGCCCGTAGCCAATGTCGTATCTTGAGTGGCGTGAGGAGTTTCTTCCGCTACATGCAATTAGACGGCTACCGTGACGATGATCCAACTGAACTCTTGGAGTCGCCACAGATAGGCAAGCATCTGCCTGAGGTATTGTCGCCGGAAGAGATCGATTCGTTAGAAGCCAGCATCGACCTCTCGAAATGGGAGGGGCATAGAAACCGGGCTATTATCGAGGTGCTCTTCTCCTGCGGACTGCGAGTAAGCGAACTGATTAACCTAAAACTCTCAAATCTGTATCTTGAGGAAGAATATGTACGTGTCTTAGGAAAAGGCAGTAAGGAACGGCTTGTTCCCATCTCGCAACGGGCCATCCGGGAACTGGATTTCTGGTTCAGCGACCGGAACCTGATGCGCATCAAACCTGGTGAGGAAGACTATGTTTTCCTGAATCGCTATGGCGGTCACCTGACACGTACAATGATACTCATCATGATAAAGCGACAGGCTGAAACAGCGGGTATCAAGAAGACTATTTCGCCTCATACCTTACGACACTCCTTTGCCACGGCACTACTGGAGGGAGGTGCAGACTTGCGCATTATACAGGCACTGTTAGGGCATGAGAGCATAGGCACTACGGAGATCTATACACATATCGACACTTCGACCCTCAGACGGGAGATCCTTGAGCACCACCCAAGAAACATGAAGAAGTGAAAAGGCAAAAAAAATGAGGGCGGAAGCAAATTCTTCACTCTTCACTCTTCACTTTTCACTTTTTCTTTGTACCTTTGCACCCAAATTTGAAACATATGTCATATTTATTTTCATCAGAATCAGTTTCAGAGGGCCATCCCGACAAAGTGGCCGATCAGATAAGCGATGCCATCTTAGACCAGTTCCTAGCATACGACGACAAGGCTCGTTGTGCCATTGAGTCGTTTGTGACAACCGGACAAGTCGTCATCATGGGCGAGGTAAGCAGTGAGGTGTATATTGATCTCCAGACCATTGCGCGCAACACCATCAAGCGTATTGGCTATACCAAGGCAGAGTATCAGTTTGACGGAAATTCATGTGGTATCCTGAGTGCCATCCATGAGCAGAGTGCCGATATCAACCGAGGCGTAGACAACGGCAACGAAGACGAGCAAGGCGCAGGCGACCAGGGCATGATGTTCGGCTATGCCACCAACGAGACGGAAAACTATATGCCCGTCAGCCTGGATCTGGCTCACCTGATAATGCGCACCTTGGCCGATATCCGCAAGGAAGGAAAGGTGATGACCTATCTCCGTCCTGACGCCAAGAGTCAGGTTACAATACAGTACAGCGACAATGGCATCCCGGAGCGCATTGACACGATTGTGGTGAGCACTCAGCACGATGAGTTTGATGAGGACGAGAAGATGTTGGAAAAGATCAAGAATGACGTCATCAACATCCTCATCCCACGTGTAAAACAGCATATACACTCCCAGAAAGTACTCGACCTCTTCGGTTCGGATATCAAATACTACGTGAACCCCACTGGCAAGTTTGTCATTGGCGGTCCTCACGGAGATACTGGTCTCACAGGCCGTAAGATCATCGTTGACACTTACGGCGGCAAAGGTGCCCATGGAGGTGGTGCTTTCTCTGGCAAGGACTCCTCGAAGGTAGACCGCAGTGCCGCATACGCTGCCCGCCACATTGCGAAGAACATGGTTGCTGCAGGCGTCAGCGACGAGATGCTGGTACAGGTAAGCTATGCTATTGGCATAGCACAGCCGATGAACATTTACGTAAACACTTATGGTCGTAGCAAGGTAGGAATGACCGACGGCGAAATAGCCAAGAAGATTGAGCAGCTCTTTGATCTTCGTCCTAAAGCCATCGAGCGCACCTTGAAACTGCGTCAGCCGATGTATGTCGAGACAGCCGCCTACGGACACATGGGCCGTAAGTCGGAGGTGATAAAGAAAACCTTTACCAGCCACTATCATGAGACGAAGACCATCGATGTGGAATTGTTTACCTGGGAGAAGCTCGACCGCGTGGAGGATATACGCAAAGCCTTCGAACTGTCATAATCTATGCTGGTAAAGGATAGCATTTTAACAAGCACACCCGCTACAGAATTCATTGCCGATACCATAGTGAGGCATCCGGCAATACCACAGACACCCTATCAGGTGTTGCAGTTATTGCCCAAGGATGCAACGCCTGAGCAACAGGATTCCGCTATCCAGTCGTGGTTCCAGCCGGGAGAGATACACTACAGCGAGCAGCCCGACACTCTCCACCTACCAGGCCACGACATCGGCCACAACCCACGAGAGATCCGTATACCAGATTATAATAAGGAACAGTTTCTGGCCGACGACAGCCTCTACCATCCCGAACTGGCCCACGAACCCTTTGGCGTAGCTGGCGACCCTGTACCCTATAACATCAGCAACGACAATATCATCAGTTCCCTTCTGCTGGGATGCTTTGTCTTAACGCTGCTGGCATTTGCCATCAGTAAGAATTACGTTGTACAGCAAATCAAGGATTTCTTCTATATTCCAAGGCGTGAAGATATCAAAACACCCACCTCCAGCGAAGTGATAGCCCTGATATTCTTTGCTTTACAGACCTGTCTGCTGCTAGCTATGGCTTATTTCTTCTACGCCAAGACCTATGTGGCCGAAACTTTTGTATTCGAAGAAGAATACTTGTTTATTGGCCTCATCTTTTTGATAATGATCGTCTATACAATTCTGAAGTATCCGTTATATTCTTTGGTGAACTATACATTCTTCTTAGGAAAAAATAACGGACAATGGCAATACACCATGCTTTTACTTTCTGCCATTGAGGGAGCACTGCTGTTTCCTGCCATCTTATTCCAGAGTTATTTCGAAGCACCGGACCTCTACGTCGTCATTTATGCCATTTTTGTGCTTGTTTTAGTTAAAATCCTTACTTTTTATAAGTGTTTTGTTATCTTTTTCAGAAAAAACGGGTTGTTTCTGCAGATAATTTTGTACTTTTGCACCCTCGAAATCATCCCTTTGCTCGCACTTTGGGGTGGACTTGGAATAATAACCAATGCATTGACAATAAATTATTAGGACACCGATGATCAAAAAGATTCTGGTTTCACAACCAAAGCCAACAAGTGAGAAGTCGCCATATTTCGATATCGCGAACAGATTTGATGTGGAATTGATTTTCCGTCCATTCATCAAGGTTGAAGGTATTTCCGCCAAGGAGTTCCGTGCACAGAAAGTGAACATTCTGGATTACACAGCTATCGTTTTCACGTCACGCCATGCCATTGATCATTTCTTCAATATGGCCAAGGAGTTGCGTGTAACGATCCCTGAGGACATGAAGTACTTCTGTGTGACAGAAACCATCGCTTTATATATTCAAAAGTATGTGCAATATCGTAAGCGTAAGGTATTCTTTGGAGAAACGGGAAAGATTGACGATCTGGTGCCAACCATGGTGAAGCATAAGAACGAGAAATATCTCGTGCCAATGAGCGATGTACACAACAACAGTCTGGAGATGCTGCTTGACTCCAAGAAACTGCAGCACCGCGAGTGTGTGATGTACAAGACCGTCAGCAACGACTTCACCCCTGAGGAAGTGAATACCTTCGACTACGACATGCTGATTTTCTTCAGCCCTTCTGGAATCGAGTCGCTGATGAAGAACTTCCCCGATTTCAAGCAGGATAAGATTGCCATCGCCACCTTTGGTCCCACGACGGCAAAGGCTGCCAAGGATGCTGGTCTGCGACTCGACATCGAGGCTCCATCAGAGAAATATCCCTCAATGACGGGTGCCTTACAGCATTTTCTGATTGAGAATCAGGAGTAATTACACATTATTATATATATTATGGCGGGCATCGCGTCTCCGACCTTCAACAAGCGAGAGCGCATCGTCAGCAGAAAACTGATAGAACAGCTCTTCAGTAAAGGCAGCAGTTTTTCCGTCTCTGTCTTTCCCTTGCGGATTGTGGTCTTGGAGACGGCACGTGTGGCAAACGATGTTCCCGTACAGGTTTTGGTTAGCGTATCAAAACGGCATTTCAAGCATGCAGTAGACCGCAACAGGGTCAAGCGTCAGGTGCGTGAGGCTTATCGCCATCACAAGCAGATACTGACGGAGAATGTGCAGCAGGAGCAGACACTTGCCATCGCATTCATCTGGCTGGCAGATGAGCTTTATGAGAGCGCAACGGTGGAGAAAAGCGTGAGAAAACTATTGGGGAAAGCGGCTGAGAGACTATGAACATCATCCGACAAACAGCCCATTATGTTTCGAAGGCATTCGCCTTCCTTCTATGCCTGCCCATCGTATTCTATCAGACCTGCATCTCTCCCTTCACACCTGCCACGTGCCGATTTACGCCCACATGCAGCGAATATGCCAAACAGGCACTGAAGAAACATGGTCCCATCAAGGGACTGGGACTGGCCATCTGGCGCATCCTGAGATGTAATCCATGGGGCGGCTCCGGCTATGATCCGGTTCCCTAGAAAGACTAGAGTATCTAGATTATCTTGAATAGAATAGTAAAAAGAAAACGATATGAAGAATTTTGTAGAAGAACTGAAATGGCGTGGTATGCTGGCACAGATGATGCCTGGCACAGAGGAACTCCTCCAGAAGGAGATGGTTACGGCCTACTTAGGCACAGACCCCACAGCCGATTCCCTGCACATCGGACACCTATGTGGCATTATGATGCTGCGTCACCTGCAGCGTTGCGGCCACAGACCCATTATTCTTGTAGGTGGTGCAACAGGCATGATTGGCGACCCCTCCGGCAAAAGCCAGGAGCGTAACCTTCTTAACAACGAGACTCTCTACCACAATCAGGAGTGCATCAAGAAGCAGGTGGCCAAGTTCCTCGACTTCGAGTCGAAGGATGCGAACGCAGCCCTGATGGTCAACAACTACGACTGGATGAAAGACTTCACTTTCCTCGACTTCGCACGCGAGGTGGGAAAGCACATCACCGTCAACTATATGATGGCCAAGGAGAGTGTGCAGCAGCGTCTGAATGGTACAGCCCGCGACGGTCTTTCCTTCACAGAGTTCACCTACCAGCTGCTGCAGGGCTACGACTTCTTGTATCTCTACCAGCACTATGGCGTGAAACTGCAGTTGGGCGGCAACGACCAGTGGGGTAATATGACCACTGGCACAGAGCTCATCCGTCGTACCTTAGGCAACGAGGTGGAAACCTTCGCCCTTACCTGTCCACTCATCACCAAGAGCGATGGTAAGAAGTTCGGAAAGACGGAGAGTGGCAACATCTGGCTCGACCGCAACCGCACCACACCTTATCGTTTCTATCAGTTCTGGCTGAACGTGAGCGATGAGGATGCCGAGCGCTATATCAAGATCTTCACCTCTCTCGACAAGGAGACCATCGACGCCCTCGTCGAGGAACACAAACAGGATCCTGGTCGTCGCGTCCTCCAGAAGCGTCTTGCTGAGGAGGTGACCGTGATGGTTCACTCAAAGGAAGACCTCGACATGGCTATCGAGGCATCGAATATCCTCTTCGGCAAGTCCACCAAGGAGGCCCTTGAGAAACTTGACGAGCAGACCTTCCTCGATGTGTTCGACGGTGTCGAGAAGCACGAGATCTCGAAAGATCAGTTAGGACAGCCCGCCATCGAGCTCTTTACTACCGTTGCCCCCGTCTTCCCCTCAAAGGGTGAGATGCGCAAGATGGTGCAGGGCGGCGGTGTCAGCCTGAACAAGGAAAAACTCACTGACCAGAATCGTGAAATCACTGCCGACGACCTCATCGACGGCAAGTATCTGCTGGCCCAAAAGGGCAAGAAAAACTACTACTTGCTGATTGTCAAGTAAGAAAGATAAGTGAAAATTTGGCGGAATGCCAAATTTTCACTACCTTTGCAGCCGCAATTGAATAAATTGCGATTTTGGACGATGGTGTAATGGTAACACTACAGGTTTTGGTTCTGTCATTCCCGGTTCGAATCCGAGTCGTCCAACACTTTAAAATGCTATCTCCTTGAATATTAGGGCGATAGCATTTTTACACAAACCAATCGGAGTCTATTCTTTCCGCGATTACAGGCACCTTTCCCAGAAAAAGATGGCACCTTTCATCCATTAAGATAATCTTTTCGGGGAAAATACTCCAAAAGAAAAAGCACTTGGATCCCTATGTAACGAGGTAAAAGGTTCGGGGTAACTGGGAAAGAGCCCCCAGGGTAAGCAGAAAAGGGCGCCCGCCCGCATTGATGCGGCCGGGCGCCCTTATATCCGCGAGCGAACGGCCTGATATGTGCCAGCGTCCGCCCTAATCCGAATTTACTGAGTTGTTTACTCGTGAACGTAGAGGTTCCAGCCGAGGTAGGTGTCGATGGCTTCGTTGAGGATGTCGACGACATCGGTGCGGCACATGGCCACATGATGCTCGAAGCCGTTCTTGCAGATGTACTTCATAAGCTGCTGCAGGTTGTCGACCTTCGTGACAGCAATGCAACCATCCATGCCGTAGGGATCGTTGGTGATTTCTCCCTTGCCGAGATAAGCCTTGATGCAGCCCTTGGGATCGTCTGTCGAGATGCGGAAGAAGGTGAAGGGGCCTTCACTGACCTTGGCATAGACAGCACCAAAGGTATTGATCTTGCCAAGCGTACGTCCGAGTACACCAAGGGGACCAAGTTTCAGATCGTTGTTGCCCACGAACTGACGAGGGAAGTTACCACAGTGGGTGCAGACGCACTTGTTGCGATCCTCGGCGAAGTTGTTGTTCCAATCGAGCAGTGCCGGAGCGTTCTCTGAGGCGAGAGCGAGCGCATACATTGATACGGCACCAGCGAGATCGGTCTCGCAGGCAGCAGGAATGAGTTTTTCACTGAGCATCGACATCGTGACGCAAGCAGCACAGCCGTAGTTCTGTTCGAGCGAGTCCCAGCACTGGATAGCGACAGCATGCACATCGTTAGCCTCGATCCAATTCTCGACAGCCACACCGAATTTGGCCTGCAGGTTCAGCTTCTCGCGATAGGCCTCAGGCACTTTGGCGTAATTCTGAATACGTCCACACATCTCCTTGAACTTCGGATCATCATCGCTGATCTTTTCAGCAGCGAAGAGAATCTCTGAAAGGTCGGCAGGAACGACGGTGATACCAGAGCGCTGGAGCAGTTTTTCTGAGGCGCGACAGGTATTGAAGCCCAAGGGACGGGTGCCGATCTGTCCGATACGACAGTGGCGCAGGCCATTGACCACACGACAAATGGCAGCAAACTTCTTCAGATCCTGAGCCAGCAGAGGGCTGTAGATGCTGTAGGTGTGCAGGGTCGTATCAGTGAAGGGGATGCCGTACTGATAGAGGTTGTTGCAGACGGAAATCTTGCCACAGAAGGCATCACGACGCGAATCGAGATCCACCTTGTCGTTCTCATCATCGCAGGCCTGTACCATCACGGGCACATTGAGGTCGGCATCGCTGATAGCGTTGATGATACCAATCTCGAAGCCGAAGTTAGGCAGGCTGACCACGATACCGTCGATCTCGTCGCGATGCTCGCGGAACTGCTTGCTGACTTTGAGGCCATCCTCACGGGTCTCGATGCTCGAACTGCCAGTGGGCGTAGCTTCCTCAGGCAGGATGACGTATTCGTAACCTAACTCGCTGATGGTCTTTAGCAACTGCTTGCGGACGTCCTTGGCGAGTGCTGAATTAAAATAGGCGCGGGTTCCGATGATCACGCCAAAACAGGTTTTACCATTCTTCATAAAGCTATCTTATTTATGGGAGTTAAATGGGGAGTTATAGGGGAGTTAACGGGACAATAGCTGGTGGACAGCAGAGAGCCAACCTTCATACAGTTTCGGATCAGCGGGATGGGGAGCATAGATGTCTGTGACCTTGCGGAAGCCTATCACTTCATCGAAACTCTTCCAGAGGCCGCGGGCAAAGCCGTTCATGATAACAGCACCTAAGGCTGAGGCATCATCGACCTCTGTACAGACCACAGGTGTCTGCAGCATATCTGCCTGGAACTGCATGAGGAAGCGGTTCTTCGTGGGGCCACCATCGGCTGCAATCTCACTGAGGCTGCCACCTGTGGCTTTGGCCATCACATCCACAAGATCCTTAATCTGATAGGCGATGGACTCAAGGGCGGCTCGCAGGAAATGAGCCTTCGTAGTGGCAAAGGTGAGTCCAAAAACAGCACCTTTGACATTGCTTTGCCACCAAGGGGCACCAAGACCTGAGAAGGCTGGCACGATGTAGACACCACCATTATCAGCTACGCTGGTAGCAAGGGCTTCCATCTCTGAAGGGTGGCCTACGAGCTGCAACTGATCGGCAATCCATTTCAACGTAGCACCTGTGCTGTAGATATTGCCCTCGAAACCGTAGTAGGTCTTGCCAAAGGCCGAGAAGCCAACAGAGGTCACGAGGCCTTCTGGCGCAGGCTTAGGTTCCTCGCCAATGTTCACCATTACACTCGATCCAGTGCCGTATGTAACCTTTCCAGAGCCTTGCGTGAAACACATCTGACCTACCAAGGCTCCGTGAGAATCGCCCAACACGCCAGCTATCTGAATGGGATCAGAGAAGATACCCTCAACGGTGGTCTCACCATAGATGGCATCGCAGGGTTTCAGCTCAGGCATCATCGAACGAGGGATGTTGAAAAGCTTCAGCAAGTCGTCGTCCCAATCAAGCTTATGGATATTGAAGAGCATGGTGCGCGAGGCATTGGTATAGTCGGTGGCATGCACCTTGCCCTTTGTCAGTTTCCAGATGAGCCAGGTATCGATGGTGCCCATCAGCAGGTCGCCATTTTTTGCTTGCTTGCGTGCGTCCTCAATGTTATCGAGCAACCACTGGACACCAGAAGCGGAGAAGTTGGGGTCGATGAGCAGACCGCTTTTCTGCATCACCATCTCAGTAATCTTAGCATCGTTTCTCAGCTGTCTGCAACGCTCAGCGCCACGGGTATCCTGCCAAACAACTGCATTTGCAATAGGCTTGCCAGTATGGCGATTCCAGACAACTGCCGTCTCACGCTGGTTGGTAATGGAGAGAGAGAGGTGAGAAAGGCTACGGGTAGGCGAGCTTTGCTCGGGAATGGTAAGAGGTGAGAAGTGAGAGGATACTACAAGCTGGCGGATGGCCTCGACCATATTGTTGTAGATTTCCACAGCATCGTGCTCTACCCAACCTGTCTGCGGATAGTACTGCTTGTGATCCACATTAGTGCGAGCCACCACGCGACACTTTTCATCGAAAAGTAAAGCCTTTGTCGATGAGGTGCTCTGATCTATTGCGATGATATAATTCATAGCGGTAGCAAATTATTCACTTTTCACTATTCACTTTTCCCTTACAAAGTCGATCACCGACTTTGTGATGCCCTCAGCATCCATACCATAGTGATGGAAAATCTCTGCATTGGTACCATGAACGACATTCTCATCAGGAATGCCGATGATGCGTACAGGCACAGGATGCTCTGAAACGGTCTCGCAGACCATTGCCCCCAAGCCACCAAACTGGCTATGCTCCTCGACGGTAACAATGCGTCCCGTATCCTTGGCTGCTTTGAGGATAGCCTCAGCATCGAAAGGCTTGATCCATGAGCAATCAAGCACACGGGCAGAGATACCCTTTTCCTTCAGTTGTAAGCCTGCCTGCCAAGCATGGTAGACGGTCTCGCCAGTAGCCACAATAGTAACATCGCTGCCATCGAGAATCTGAATGGCCTTTCCCACCTCGAAGTTGAAGTTGTCGTCAGCATAGACATCAGGCACAGCTGCACGTCCCACACGAACATAACAAGGCTTGTTGTAATCAACAAGGAATTTCACAAGTTTCTTGGTTACGCGCCAATCAGAAGGCAAGCAGACGCTCATACCTGGGAAGGTGCGCAGCACAGCAATGTCGTGAAGGGAGTGGTGGGTAGCACCTAACGCACCGTATGCCACACCGCCAGAGACGCCCAAGATGGTAACAGGGTTTTCTGAGTATGCCAAATCAACCTTCACTTGTTCGAGGCTACGGGCCACATAGAAACAGGCAGGGCCACAACAAAACACTTTCTTGCCAGAGTGAGCCAGTCCTGCGGAGATACCCACAGCATCCTGCTCAGCGATGCCACACTCAATGAATTGCTCAGGCAGCGCGCTGGCGTAGTCGCCTAAGGTCACAGAGCCACGAGCATCAGTGGTGACGGCGATGATATCTTTGTCCTCACGTGCCAGTTCCAGCAACGTATCGGTAAATTGTTTTCTACAAGCAATCATAATTATGATGGGGTTAATGGGTTGAATGGGTTATGTTGGATAGGCGGGCATCGATTTCGGCGACAGCAGCGATACACTGCTCTTCATTGAGCACACCGTGATGCCATTTGGCGATGCCTTCCATAAAGGAGACACCTTTGCCCTTCGTCGTCTCAGAGATGATAAGGTGGGGTTTCTTGTTGGTGTAGTCGATGGCGTGGAAGGTCTTGAGGATCTCTTCCATCGAGTCACCGTTCATGGTAACAACATCCCAGCCGAAGGCACTCCAACGCTCACGGATACTGTCGATGGGCATCACGTCCTCCGTATTGCCAGAGATCTGGAGATGGTTGCGATCGATGATGCCCACGAGGTTATCCAACTGGTATTTGTGGGCAGCCATCGCAGCTTCGTAGATAGAGCCCTCACCCTGTTCACCATCGCCCATCAGCACGTAGGTCTTCCAAGCCTTTTTGTCCATCTTAGCAGCAATGGCCATACCTGTGCCGATACTCAGGCCATGACCTAAAGCGCCGCTGTTCACCTCGATGCCAGGCACCTCAATGGTTGGATGTCCGCTGAGGATGCTGCCAAACTGTCCGAGGGTGTCGAGCACTTCGGATTTGAGGAAGCCCTTGGCTTCAAGGGTGACATAGAGTGCTTCTACGCAATGACCCTTCGAAAGCACAAAACGGTCGCGCTCAGCGGCTTTGGGCTCTTGAGGATTCAGGTTTTTCATGACGTCGAAATAGAGGGCCGTCATCACATTCAGGCACGACAGATCGCCACCAATGTGACCAGCCTTGGCCCTATATACGACCTCGACGAGTCGTTTGCGGTTCTTCTCCGCTAAAAGTGTCAGTTCTTTTGTTGTCATAATGGTTTGTTACATCAGTTTCCCCTGCGCTGCAAGGGTGTCGTAGTTGTTGTTCAGATTACGCCAGTCTACCTTCGAACGGGTAGGAATGGCGTTGATATATTTCTCGATGTTTGTATAGCCGTCGCCATTGCAGTCCTTCACAGCATCACTAGCATCGTTGGGATTCAGACCGTTGGCTTTCTCCCACTCATCGGGCATACCGTCGTTATCGCTGTCTTTATAAGGTTCCCAAGCCTTGTACTCAGGATAACCGCCCATCTGACGAGGATCGGTAATGACACCCTGCTTGTAAGAATCCTGAGGCAAACGACGATATTTGAAGAAGCCCTGCTCATTCTGTGACTTTTCGTGAAGCCCCCACATATCACCGTATGGATTCTGTTTCACACCTGTCTTTTTCTCAATCTTGGCAAGTTCTTTTTCGTAGTCCTTGACGTAATAGGCCTGACCTGTACGAACTTCCTCGCAGATACGCTGGTCGACGATATCACGACAAGGCACCGTAGCACCAGCATTCGAGAGTACCCAGTCGAAAGCTTTCTCTGCTCCCATGATGGTAATGAAAGGCATTTCAAAAGGTTCGTCGGAACGCATCAGTGCCAGTTCAGTTTCATCCATCGCGCCATCCTTATCTGCAGTCTGGATACCGCCGTTCCAGTTGTCTTTGGTAATCTCAGGGAAGCCCTCCATCACATTGCCCATAGCATAGATACGTCCGAACTGCTTGAAGGGGAAGAGACCCTCGCTACGGCTCTCGCTCTTGATGATACGATGGCCGACGGGCGTGTCTTTCGGTGTCAAAGGACCTGGCTTATAGAAATTATTGATGAAGTTCGACATAGTAGAGTATTCACCACCATCAGCTGTGCGATGAACCCAGTTGTATACTACATTGTTAACGTAGTTGAACACCCCACCCCATCCTATCGAAGGATTACGGCCTGTGTTATCGGCCCAGAGATTACGCATGAAGGTGGTGTTCTCACCACCGATGGTCGAACCAAAGGCATGATTCCACGTATCAAGGGCCTTTGCAGAGATGGTGTTCTGAATCGTGACATTCACCGTTGGTGACTTGCGCTTGTCTTTGCCATCCTTCAGGTCGAACATGTGACGATAGAAGGAAATATTCTCGTCAAGTCCCCACTCACAAGAACAATGGTCGATCATGATGTTACCCACGGGATTACCACCAAAAGAGTCTTCGCGATTCATCACGTTGGTATCACCACGACGGAAACGCATGTGACGGACAATCACATCATGGGTATCCACCTGAAACGATTCACCTGCAATAATCACGCCGTCGCCAGGCGCTGTCTGTCCAGCAATCGTGATATAGGGTGCACGGACATAGATAGGCGAATTCAGACGGATGATGCCACTGACATTGAACACGACGATACGGGCACCACCCTGTTCACAAGCCCAACGGAACGAGCCAAGACCAGCGTCATTCAGGTTGGTTACCGTGAGTACTTTTCCGCCACGTCCGCCAATAGTAAACATTCCTCCTCCCTCTGCTCCAGGAAATGCAGGAATCTTGGCCTGACGCAAGTCGTAAGGACGTGAAGCCCAGGGTACGTATGGCCGACCCTCCTTGGCTTCTTTCACAACAATGGGGAAGGCTGCTTCCCAAGCAGAATCAGCATGAGCGGCCCATTGAGCCTTTCGTTCTTCAATGAGTTTCTTCGCCTCATCCGTGAGTTGAGGATACTGTGCAAAAGCAGTTGTCGCTGTCAGCAACAACGAGCACGATACTACTAATAATTTCTTCATCTTTCCTAAACGCGTTTATTATCTATGATTAAGACCCGTTGGAAAGAGGTTTGTACTCATACCCAAGAGACGAAAAAACCGCCCCTGTTACTTGGAGCGGTCGTAAGTATCTATCATGTCTTACATCAGGGGAATCCAGCGGGGATCACCAGCTGCGGCATCTTTCTGAGATAGGTTGCCAGTTGCGGCATCAACAAACTTAACCACAACGGCCTTGCTGTCCTTAACGGGCTCCTCTTCATCACCAGTAGTCTCATCGGCACTGGTATCAGCATCCTCAAAGTTGAAGACATTGCCAGAGATATCCCATACGGGATTGGCACCACCCTGACCGCCATTGAGACCCTTGATAGTCTGTCCCTTCTTACCACAGTTCACGAAAATACAATCCTTAACGGTATAGCCCAACCACTTCTGGTTGCTCTGACGATGAGAGAAGAAGTTCTTACTCTTGGTCAGGTTGTAGAACGTAGAGTTCTCGAACTGGAACTGCTGAGTAGCATCTGCATTATACTCAGTAGCCTTCTGACCACCCTGAGAGCTGTAAAGAGACTTGGTTGTAGCCTCGGGAGCCCAAATGGTTGAATTCGAGATATTGAAGATAGTGGCAGCACTACCTTTGGTATAGTCGAACACGGTCACATCTGCGGCTACATGAATACAGCAGTTGTCAACATTCGAAACAACATAATAATTCTTGCAGGCAGCATAAGTGAGAGCCTTCTTCAGACCGTAAACGTTGACATTGGCGAAAGTAATAAAAGAGGCTTGCCACTCTTCAGGTGCTTCAACACCTAATGTAACTAACGGCTGAGTCTGCTCAGAGGCATCGATGATAACATTTTCAAGATGGATGCTACCTGTAGTAATAAACTGACCCAGCTCACCGATCTTAATTGTGGCAGGATTTACAAGATCACCCTTGATTGTCAACGGAATATTTGTCTCAATTGCATCATTCAAGGTCAGAGAAACGCCAGCAGGAAGATTCAGTGTGGGAACACCATAGATAATCTCAAGGTTTTCACTATTTGCAATGACATCAACCAGATCATCACCATTGTGGATTTTCGGCTCGTTCGGATCAACGGGAAGATCGTTGGCAGAACATGAAGCAAGTACCATTGCGATAGCTACCGCAGCAGCACCAAAAAGATAATTCATTTTTTTCATAACACGTGTTGTTTTAAAATTAATTTTCGTAGTTTGGGGCCAAAGGTAGGTATATTTTTCGAAACTAGCAAGTTTTTTTTAAAAAAAGTGTCTATTCCGAGCCTTTTTCTTGAAAATCCTGCAACTACTGAAGGGCAGCCCTTTCGTGTACATTATATAAAGTAATGATTACAAAAGAGAGTTTCCAGCGTCCTTGTTATAAACAGACAAACTTCATGGGCAAGAAAATTGTATTATCATACATTCTCTTTTGGTGCACAGCCGTCATTCAGGCAAAGGACATTTATGTATCCACCTCTTTCCACGAACCAGCAACGGAGGGACTGAGATTTATATATAGTTACGACGGTGTGAAGTGGGACTCCATCCAAGGTGTGTTCCTCCGTCCTGAGGTAGGACAGCAGAAAGTAATGCGCGATCCCTCGATTGTAAAAGGACCAGATGGTACCTTTCATCTCGTCTGGACCAGCAGCTGGCGTGGAGACCAGGGCTTTGGTTACAGTTCTTCGAAAGATTTGATTCATTGGACCCCTCAGCGTTTCATCTCCACAGGAATGGACACAACGACTGTCAACACCTGGGCTCCAGAGCTCTTCTACGACGATGTGAAAAGTCTGTTTATGGTGATCTGGGCCTCGTGTGTTCCTGGTAAGTTCCCTGACTATCAGGAAGATCACAAGAACAACCATCGTTTGTATTATCTGACGACGAAGGATTTCAAGACCTTTTCGAAGCCTCAGCTCTTCTACGACCCAGGCTTCTCTGCCATCGATGCCACCCTCGTAAAACGTAGTAAGGGCGATTATGTAATGGTGGTGAAAGACAATTCCCGTCCGATGCGCAATATCAAGGTGGCCTTTGCAAAATCGCCCTACGGTCCTTGGAGTGCAGCCTCAGAGCCATTCACGGAGCAGTTTACGGAAGGGCCTTCGACAGCGAAGGTAGGTGACTGGTATTATATCTACTACGACTCCTATCGTCATAAGATCTATGGTGCCCATCGTACAAAGGACTTCAAGACTTTCCAAGATCAGACGGGTACCGTTAACTTCCCTGTAGGCCACAAACATGGGACAGTGTTCATGGCAGATGAGAAGTTAGTGGAAGGACTCATCAAATACAATCGCGATGTGGTACATTACTCTGGTAAGACCATTGCCCGTTCTGAGCGACATGATGGTGGTCTAAAGCCTGTCGTGGGAGTACATAGCATCCAGACGATGCGGGGTGAGAAACCCTGGACCTATAACCATCAACCGATGATCTGCTATTGGAATGGTAAGTTCTATATGCATTATCTGACGGATCCCCGTCATGAACACGAAGCCCCAGGTAAGACGATGCTCCAGACCTCGGAAGATGGCTATCATTGGACATCCCCCGCGGAACTCTTCCCAGAGTATCCCGTGCCAGAAGGCTGGACGAAGGCTGGCAAGGATTTCCCTGCTGCACACAACCTGAAGGCCGTGATGCATCAACGGGTGGGATGGTATGTAGCTCCCAACGGCAAACTCATCGCCACAGGCAACTACGGCATCTGCCTGACAATGAAAGACGACCCAAACGACGGCAACGGCATCGGACGTGTGGCAAGAGAGGTGAAGAAGGATGGTAGCTTCGGCCCCGTCTACTTCGTCTATTATAACAACGACTTCAATGAAAACAATACCATCTATCCTTATTATAAACACTCGAAGGACAAGGCTTTCGTTGCTGCCGTCGACGCGATGTTGGCCGACCCCATGCAAAGGATGCAATGGGTAGAAGAGGCAGACCGCAATGAAGAGCTGATACCCCTTAAGAAACCCTATAAGGCCTTCAGCGGATATACCTTGCCCGACGGGCGTAAGGTGGCCCTGTGGAAACACGCGGTGACGAGTCTGTCGGCTGATGGCGGCAACACCTGGAGACTAGTGGGCTCACCTGACAATCTGAAGTGTGACCGTGCACCAGGTTTCGTGAATTCGAATGCGAAGATCTGGGGACAACAGCTTACAGATGGCACATACGCCACCATTTACAATCCCTCTGAATACCGTTGGCCGCTGGCCATCTCACTGAGTCAGGACGGGCTAAACTACACGACGTTGAATCTCGTGAATGGTGAAGTGACACCCCTTCGTCATGGAGGTCAATTCAAAAGCTACGGCCCCCAGTATGTCCGCGGTATCCAAGAAGGCAACGGCATCCCCTGCGACAGCAACCTCTGGGTGGCCTATTCCAACAACAAAGAGGATATGTGGGTGAGCCGCATTCCCGTTCCCGTACGACAGAATGCCACCACCCACGCCCATCTTGACAACCTGAACGATTGGAACCTGTATGTTCCTCGTTTGTGTCCCATCAAATTGAAGGATGGTGTACTGACCCTCTCTGACAGCGATCCTTACGACTATGCTAAAGTAGAGCGCATCATCCCCAATACCAAAGAACTCGAGGTAGAGTTTGATGTGAGTACTGCTCAGACAACACATGGAGAACTGGATATAGAGTTCCTCGACGATGCAGGTAATGTATGTTCCAGAATTGTTGTCGACTCCACTAGAACGATACGTGTCAAGTGTGGTGCACGATACGGCACTTTATTAAAGAAATACGAGGCCGGCACTACCTATCATATCAAGGCGGTGCTCTCGACCTCGTTGCATCGGGCCGTCTATTACCTCAACGGCAAGAAAGTCTGTGAGCGACAATTCGATACCCCTGTGGAAAGCATCTCACGCATTGTCTACCGTACGGGTATGCCCTTCGACGAGCCCAATATCAACACCCCCGCCGATCAGGACTTCGACATGCCTCTTGCAGATTCCCTGTTGTGCATGGCGACGTGGCACGTCGCCCGTCTCACCTCCCGTTCCCTCGATGCCGACGGCACTGCAGCCATACTCAAATACGATGATTTCGCTCACTACGCGAAACACTTCAATACGATGGAAGACGAGAACATCGTCACCACCATCCCCAATGCCGCTTCATCGGAATGGATGCGTCATAACATCCCTCTTTTCGACTGTCCGCAGGAGAACTTCCGCGAAATGTATTATTACCGTTGGTGGACGCTCCGCAAGCATATCAAACGTACTCCCGCAGGCTACGGCATGACGGAGTTCCTCGTCGACCGCAGCTATGCCGACCGTTATAACCTCATTGCCTGTGCCATCGGCCATCATGTGATGGAGAGCCGTTGGCTACGCGACACCACTTATCTGCATCAGATCCTCCGCACCTGGTACTACGGCAACGACGGACAGGCGATGACGAAGATGAACAAGTTCTCATCGTGGAATCCCGCTGCCATCTATGAAATGTGGAAGGTGCAGGGCGACACAACCTTCATGCTGGGACTCAAACCTCGACTCGAAGAGGAATATGTCCGTTGGGAGGGCACGAACCGTCTGAAAAACGGTCTCTACTGGCAAGAGGATGTGCGAGATGGTATGGAAGAAAGCATCAGCGGCGGCAGGAAGAAGCAATATGCACGACCTACCATCAACAGCTATATGTTTGGCAATGCAAAAGCCCTTGCAGCAATGAACCAGCTGGCAAATGAGATCCAAAAAGTTTCGCTCTACGAGCAGAAGGCCGATACCATCAGACACTTTATTGAGACGAAACTCTGGAATGAAGACCAGCAGTTCTTCGAGACTCATCGCGGTGACTCCTCCGCCAATGTGCGCGAGGCCATCGGTTATATTCCTTGGTATTTCAATCTGCCTGAAGTTGGTTCGAAATATGATGTCGCCTGGCAACAGTTGCTTGATGAAAAAGGATTCTCTGCCCCCTATGGTCTAACTACCGCTGAGCGTCGTCATCCGGCGTTCCGTAGTCATGGTGTGGGCACATGTGAGTGGGATGGTGCCATCTGGCCCTTCGCCACTTCGCAAACCCTTACGGCATTGGCCAATTATCTGAATATTCAGAGTAATCTTAATAATCAGATAGATCTGAGAAATGCTTTCTTTCGTCAGATGGAACTCTATGTAGAGAGTCAGCACCATCGCGGACGTCCTTATATCGGTGAGTACCTCGACGAGACCAATGGTGCCTGGCTGATGGGCGACCGTGAGCGCAGCCGCTATTATAACCACTCCACGTTCAACGACCTGATAATCACGGGTATCTGCGGTCTCCGTCCGCAGGCAGACGGCAGCATCGTGGTGAATCCCCTCATGCCAAAGGATACGTGGGACTTCTTCTGTCTCGACGGCGTCAACTATCGCGGCCAGGTACTCACCATCATCTGGGATAAGGACGGCCAACGTTATCATCAGGGCACTGGTCTCATACTGATGGTAGACGGCAAGGTGGTAGCCCATCGGAAAGGCCTTGGAGAGTTAAGAGTTAAGAATTAAGAGTTAAGAATTATGATGACCATGCTATACAAAAGATACCTGATAGTCGCTGCACTATTCACTGTTCACTATTCACTATTCACTGCTACTGCGCAGACCTACGAGACGCAGTATCGCAAACCTGTAAGTGAAGTAATGAACAACGTTGCCAAACGGTTCAATGTCAAATTCAAGTTTGATAGTAACGTAGATACAGCAGGGGTGATGCTCTCTTACGCTGACTTCCGCATCCGTCCCTATTCCTTGGAACAGACACTCGATAACATCTGCAAGCACTTCGATTGGAATTGGTGGAAACAGAGTGGCAATCTCTATAAGATCAAACTCTACGAATATCCGCGTCGCCATGAAGACGAAGGCAAACAGATGCTTGACTATCTCGCCTCGAAATACCACAACACCCAGGAATGGGAAGCCCGTCGTGCCATCTTAAAGAAAGAGGTGCGTGAACGCTTAGAAATCGATGTCTTTCTTGATTCTTGTGTAAAGGATGCAAAGCCCATTCTATCGAAGGTGCGCAAGCACGATGGCTATACCACACAGAACATCTGCATCGAACTCACCCCTGGGCAACATCTCTTCGGCACCATCTATACCTCGTTGAAGAAAGGCAAGAAATCCCTGATTGTCTGTCCTGACGGCCACTGGCCCTCGCGATACCGTGATGATGAGCAGCAGCGTCTGGCTACCCTTGCCCGCATGGGAGCCGTCTGCGTAGACTTTGACCTTTACGGTTATAGTCAGTCAGCAGCTGAGGTGGGCGACCACCATTCAGCCCGTGCCCATATCTTCCAGGCTGCCTGCGGTTTGAAACTGCTCGACTACATGCTGAAAAGCCGGAAGGACATCGACCCTACACGAGTCGCAGCCAATGGTGGCAGCGGTGGTGGCACCCATACAGTATTGCTGGCCCTGCTCGACGACCGTATCACAGCCTCAGCGCCCGTAGTCCATGTGGCTTCACATTTCGACGGCGGCTGTCCCTGTGAGAGTGGCATGCCTGTTCAGTTGGCTGGCGACGGCACCTGCGAGGCAGAATTAGCTGCCATCATTGCCCCCAAACCTCTGTTGTTAGTAAGTGACGGTGGTGACTGGACCTCGTCGAATCCAGAGCTCGAATATCCGTTTATCCAACGCATCTTCAGCTTCTACGATGCTAAGGATCAGGTACGTAATATCCATCTGCCAGACGAGCGGCATGACTTTGGCCCTAACAAGCGTCAGGCCGTCTATGATTTCTTTGCTGATGTCTTCGCCCTCGATAGAAGCATGATAGATGAGAGCAAGGTCACCATCGAACCCGAGGAAGTGATGCGGAGTGAAATTAAGAATTAAGAGTTAAGAATTAAGAGTTATGATTACCAAGATAGGCAGAAGAGAACTGATAGGTTTATCATTTGTCATTTGTCTTTTCTCGTTTAGCCCGGCAAAGGCGCAGCACCGTCTGTGGTACGACAAACCTGCTCAGACCTGGACGCAGGCACTGCCTGTGGGCAACGGTATCATCGGCGGCATGGTCTTTGGCACTCCTGCAGCAGAACATATCCAACTCAACGAAGAAACCCTTTGGGCAGGACAGCCTAATCAAGTGCTCAATCCTAAGGCTAAAACGTATCTGCCTCAGGTACGTCAGCTCATCTTCGACGGAAAATATAAAGAGGCCGAGGCATTGGCCAATGAGAAGGTGATGCCCATGGGGGCAGGAAAGAACATGGGAATGCCCTATCAGCCCTTTGGCGATCTGTATCTCTCAATGCCAGGACATGCAAGCTACACCCACTACGAACGACTGCTGGATCTTGATAACGCCCGTGCTTTAGTGCGATATCAGGTGAATGGTGTGCGCCATGAACGGGAGATCATAACGCCATTGGGAGGACACCCCGTCATAGCCATCCATCTGTCGGCCAGCGAGAAAGGAAAAATCACCTTCACGGCCAATATGACCTCGCCCCACGAGAATGTGCTCATCAGCAGCGATAATCTGGAGGCCGTGCTTCATGGTGTCTCTTCGAAACACGAGAGCCTGAAAGGTAAGGTGCGCTTTCAAGGGCGAATGGCAGTACAGGCCACAGGTGGAAAGACCTCTTGCAGCGATGGTCTTATCAGCGTGGTGGGTGCCGACGAGGCCACGCTCTATCTCTCCATCGGCACCAATGTCAAGAGCTATAAAGACATCACTGGCGACGAGGTTTTACAATCCAAAGAGCGTCTGCACCAGGCGATGGCTCAGGGATATGAGGCACTGAAAGCCCTCCATGAGAAGACTTATCACAACTACTATCGTCGCGTCACCCTCGACTTAGGGGAAGACTGCTATCCCCAACTCTCTACCGACAAGCGCATCAATCAATTCCGTCAGCATAACGACAACTACCTTGTAGCCACCTATTTCCAGTTTGGCCGTTATCTGCTGATTTCCTCGTCACAACCAGACAACATCAATCCCGCAAACCTGCAAGGCATCTGGAACGATAAGATGTTCCCCTCTTGGGACTCGAAATACACCACAAACATCAATCTCGAGATGAACTACTGGCCATCGGAGGTCTGCAACCTCACAGAGATGAATGGTCCTTTGTTTAAGCTCATCCGTGAGATTGCCGAGACGGGGCGTCAGACAGCCCGTGACATGTATGGGGCTGACGGTTGGGTACTACATCACAACACAGACCAATGGCGCATCACTGGCCCTGTGGATCACGCCCAGACCGGCTTGTGGCCCATGGGCTCTGCCTGGATCTGTCGTCATCTGTGGGAACATTATCTCTTCACAGCCGACAAGGATTTCCTCCGCGAGGCTTTCCCCATCATGCTCGATGCCGCCCGTTTCTATTCCCAAACCCTTGTAAAGCATCCCATAAAGGGTTATCTTGTGGTCTGTCCTGGAGAATCCCCAGAACATGGTGGCAAAGGCCGCCCCACAGCTCTCGATGCAGGAGTCACAATGGATAACCAAATTCTCACGGAGCTCTACACCAACGTGCTCCTAGCTGCGAAGGTTCTAGAGAATCTAGACAATCTAGACAATCCAGAATCTCTTGACAATCTAGAATATCTAGACAATCTAGCCCTACTAGATACCCTCCGCTCCCAGCTCGCCCTTCTCCCTCCTATGCAAATCGGCCGTTGGGGGCAGTTGCAGGAATGGCTCGATGATCTTGATGACCCCAACGACGACCATCGTCATTTTTCCCATCTCTACGGTCTCTATCCATCAAATCAGATATCCCCTTACCGCACCTATGACCTCTGGCAGGCTGCTAGGACTTCACTCGAAGCGCGAGGCGATGTCTCCACAGGCTGGAGCATGGGATGGAAAGTCTGCTCTTGGGCTCGACTTTTGGACGGCAATCACGCCTACAAACTGATTCAGGACCAATTGACCCTCACAGCCGACACCTTTCTCATCTTCGGTACTGTTAAACAACGGGGGGGCACCTATCCCAATATGTTCGATGCCCATCCGCCATTCCAGATTGATGGCAATTTCGGCTGTACGGCAGGCATCGCAGAGATGCTCTTACAGAGTCACGACGGATTCCTGTTCTTGTTGCCCGCCCTGCCCGATATATGGCGTAACGGTTGTATCAAGGGACTCAAGACCCGTGGTGGTTTCGAGGTAGACCTTACATGGAAAAACGGCCAACTCTCACAAGCCGTCATCCGTTCAAACAATGGTGGCATCTGTCGTCTGCGTTCCTTCACCCCCCTGAGGGGTAAAGGACTGAAAGCCGTCAAGGATCCCACCCCCAATTCTCAATTGAAAAAGACCTGGCTCTACGAACTCCGTACGATAGCCGGTTCAGAATATGTAATCAAATAAAAACGAACAAAGATATGAAGAAAACAATACTGATGACTCTACTGACGGTTCTCTCCCTCAGTGCCTCGGCAAATAACTACCAAAAGCCGTGGGACAATGGACGGCTGAAGGTATCTGATAACCAGCGTTTCATTATGCACGAAAATGGGACACCTTTTTTCTGGCAGGGCGAGACGGGGTGGCTATTGCCAGAACGTCTGGACCGTGCCGAGGCCGAGTGGTATTTGCAGCGTTGTCGTGAGGAAGGCTACAACGTGGTACAGATACAAGTGATCGACGGCGTGCCTGCGTATAATATCTACGGACAGCCGTCGCACCCCTTACCTACAAGTACGACCACTGGCTATGGTTACTGGGACCATCTCGATTACATCATCCATCTGGCGCAGCAGAACGGAATCTATATCGGTATGGTGTGCATCTGGGGCGGACTGGTAAAGGACGGCAAACTGAGTGTGGAGGAAGCCAAGAAATATGGTTCCTTCCTCGCCAGCCGTTATAAGGACAAGCCCAATATCATCTGGTTCATGGGTGGCGACATTCAGGGCGATATCAAAGCCGAGGTTTGGAACGCCCTCGCCACCAGCATCAAGGCCATCGACAAGAACCATCTGATTACTTATCACCCTCGTGGTCGCTACACTTCTGCCAAATGGTGGAGCAAGGCACCTTGGATAGACTTTCATACCTTTCAGAGCGGCCATCGCAAATATGGTCAGCGAATGGGTAATGCCGACTATCCCATCCCAGACAATACGGAGGAAGACAACTGGATGTACGTCGACTCCACCTGGGCCTATAAGCCCATCAAACCCGTGCTCGATGCAGAACCCTCTTACGAAGATATCCCCATGGGCCTGCACGACAAAAACGAACCGCACTGGCAGGCCTGCGACGTGCGACGCTATGCCTATTGGAGTGTGTTTGCCGGCTCATGCGGACATACATACGGCCATAACGCCATCATGCAGATGCTGAAGCCTGGCTATCCCACAAGCTATGGCGATGCCGGCGATGTGAAGACCTGGTATCAGGCCCTCAACGATCCTGGTTTCCAGCAGATGAAATACCTCCGACAGCTAATTCTTTCTTTTCCCTACTTCGAGCGAGTGCCTGATCAGAGCATCGTCGTGGAGAACAGCACCAAATACGACCGTCTGATTGCAACGCGAGGAACTGACTACCTGCTGGTCTACAACTACACCAGTCGCGACATGAAGCTCGACCTCACTAAAATCTCTGGCACGAAGAAACATGTCTGGTGGATGAATGCCGACACCGGCATCCTGTGCTATCTGGGTGAATACGACTCGAAAGTGCAGACCTTCCATCCGCACAAAACGGGCTTCGGCATTGAGGATGGTGTGCTTATCGCCATCGATACCCAAAAGAACTATCTTAAGAAAGACCAGATAAGAATCGCCGACCGCACACTCGGCGGCAAAGCAAGAGATTTGAATGAATAAGATGAAGAAAATCCTGATAATAGGGGTCATGATGCTGTCGACGGCGATGGTCCTTCATGCAGCAAAGAAGGTGGTTGTACCCGATGTGAGCGTCAGCAACCTTCGCACAGAGAATATGGTAAACCCATTGGCGCTGGATACGAGTTTTCCGCGTTTCTCTTGGGTTATCGATTCGAAGAAACAGGATGTCCGGCAGACAGCCTATCAGATTGTCGTAACTGGCGATAAGGGCGAACTCTGGAACTCTGGCAAGATAGAGAGCGACCAGCAACTTTGGGTGCGCTATGGCGGCTCTCAGTTAAAAAGCAATACAACTTGCACGTGGAAGGTAAAGGTTTGGACCACTGCTGGTGAGTCCGACTGGAGCAGCGACGCGTGTTTCAGCATCGGATTGCTCGACGAAGGCAAATGGACGGGTTATTGGATAGGTTTGGAACAATTGTTGTCTGGTGAGGAAAGAGGTATGCATACGCGTATGGCTTCACGCTACTTGCGCAAGGAATTCCAACTGAAAGAAAAAGAGATACGCCGCGCTATAGCCTATGTGGCAGGTATCGGATTGCATGAGTTCTACGTGAATGGGGATAAGATAGGCAACAGGGTTCTGA
>Ga0265299_10000749_pt1 | contig 39471 bp, 52 predicted proteins | sample AusTroGonzalo_MG_4_FD_193485 | JGI IMG/M metagenome (GOLD analysis project Ga0265299, IMG submission 193485) | Bovine rumen microbial communities from tropical cattle in Woodstock, Queensland, Australia - Gonzalo_02 | ecosystem: Host-associated > Mammals > Digestive system > Stomach > Rumen ...
GACGGTTTCGAGGGAATCTTCGGGTCTGGCTTCTCCTGCTTGAAAGCATCAATGAAATCGAGACCTTCACGAAGTTTCTGTTCTGCATTTGGTTCGCTCATTTCCAGTTCTCCTTTCTGGGTAAGTGCTGCGTGGCTTCGATGTCTGTCAGTTTCCGGCACTTCATTATGCCACTACACGAGGGCCGGAGCGTGCAATACCTGCACAGTTCGCTTTTTAATTTATTTGCCATATACTCCTTACGGATAAAAGAACTCCCCGTTCTAGCCTTACTGCCATGTGGGGAGTTCAATCCGGAAAATAGTTTGTTTATGATTTTTGTGCAAATGCCTTACTGTGAATGGCAGCGGCTACCGCATCTTGGATGTCGTGGTGGTCTGCCAGTCCGTTCAATTCGGCAAGCATTTCTTTTCCTTTACAGATGTCCCACTTGAAGTTCTTGGCACATTCAACTGAACAGAAACGCTCCCTCAATGCAATATGGCTTCCACCACACGGGTCGAGGAACACTTGGCCACAAGTAGGGCAAGTCCCACGGTACGGACGACCGTAATAGATGCACTCCCCAATCTTTACCATCATGACCTCCACGCGAAGACTACGAGCAGGGCCATCCAGCAGACGATGAACACCTTGAGCCAAGTCGGTACGTCGTTGAGCAGTTCGGTCATCACAGTGTCCTTATGAGCAGCACCGTGTCGTTCACTTTAGTATCTGTTTCAAAGATGTCGCACAATTTCTGGAGCGTATCGCACGACGACTTGATTCGGTCAGTGATTACCCCGTTCGAGCTGTAATAGCGTTCACCGACGAGGATGCAACCTTGGCTGTCGTCCTTGGAATTTCCAGCATGGATCCTCAACCCACGCTCCGGCGGATAGTGGCCACGGTCAAACCAAAGAGGCAAGTTTCTTCCGAACCTCGGGCTATGACAATATGAGATACTGTAATTTCCCTCGTCCGCAAGGAACTTCTCGTTTTCGAGCGTATCGCAGAAGTACACGCCGTCGATGTAGAGCCTTCCGAACACGGCCCCGTTCTTTGTGTCGTAGTGTCTGTCCCTTTCGAGAAGCAGAACCCTGATGTCAATATCCGGTCTCATTTTAACCTACCTTGATGAAGTTGTCAATTTCTGTCACTGGGATGTTGTATTTTACACATTCCGGCAGCAGGAACTCTTGGAACAGCTCGTAACTGTCGAAACCGCACACTTCGCATTTCTCGATTCGCACGGTGTCCTTGTTCTTGAGCTGGTTGCTACGCTCGTCCAATTCGCCGAGTCTGGCTTTCATCACTTCCTCCACCTTGTCCAAATCCTCAAGGGTGAACAGCGTGATGTTGTCACGGCTGGCGGAGAAGTTGAGCGATTCAAACCAGTTCTGGATTGTCTGGCTCGCATAGTTGTATTGCTCCGGCTTCGCTTCCGGTGCGAGACGGATGAGGTCGATGCTCGTCCCAGCGTCGGTCTTGCGGCAGAACCCCTTGAAGTTCAGACTCGGATTGAACAACGCACGCAGTATCGGATTCTTGAGAGAACCGAGGATTACGGACTGTGGCCTAATCGGGATGCTGTAAGTGCGGTTGTCCTTGTGGATGAAGTCGAGCAGGGAGTGGGCCATTTCGTTCTGCACGAGGAGTGCTTCGCCGTTGTAGATGTTGCCGAACAGCAGATTCAGGTAGTCCTGATTCTTCGTGAAGCGGTTCATCATCAAGTGCAGCAAGTTCGAGCAGTGGAAATTCTGGATTCTACGCTTGATACCACTGTCGTCGAAGTAGATGTACTTGTTGGAACTGATTACGAAGTTCTGGTAAGTTTCGGCCACGATAGGGTCAACTCCCTTTCCCTCGTACTGGAAGTTGTCACGTCCAGTCATTGACTTGATGAGAGCCTGCAACTGCTTGGCAGTGTCGGAGTCTTCGTATTCACTGATACTGACCAACCTCTTGCCCATCAAACTGATTGTGAAGCGGAGCTGCTGTGTCGAGAACGCAGTGAACGAGTCGCCGAACATCCGGTGGAGCAAGCCGATGAACTTGGATTTACCGTTACCGCCAGCGTCGAAGTCGTTGAGGTAAAGGACATATCCAGTTGCGGAGTTTGGAACTCTCACAAGGAAATGAACCAAGTTGTATAACGCTTCCCAATCCCTAGCAGTGCCACCGCTCACGAGGAACATAAGGAACATAGCCCTGCGAAGTGATTTCTCGTTCACCAGTTCCGGATTCACTTGTGTCATCTGGGAGCATACGTTTCTATACATCTGCCCGTCACGAGTGAAGAATCCGTGCGGTTCGTCCTTTGCAAAGCTGGAGATAATCTTGATACGCCGCAAGTTCGGGGCCATCTTCAAGAACACTCCATCATATGGCCCATCGTAGGGCTGCTTGCGGAGTTCCTTTAGACCGTCAAACTGCTGTTCCGCACCGTTCGGAGCGATACGGGTGATATTGAGTCTGGCACTGATGATGTCGTCGTCAGCCTTGAGACCCTCAAGCGGCATTGCATCTGCCGAACAGTTGCGGAGCTTCGGGATAAGGCGGAAGTCGCCATCACGGTTGCGGTAAATGTTTTGGGTGATGAAGTCAATCTGCTCATCGTCGAAGTAAAGCGGCGTGAGTGCTTCTGCGTCCTTGCCACGGAACGCTTCGAGAACCTCTTGGTCGCTCGGCTGCATTTCACGGTAAGCCTGCAAGACTTCACGCTGGTTTGCGTTTTTGCACACTGCAATCATCGCATCGACCACAGCCTTGTAGTTCTCGCTCGGTTTCATCTTGTCGAAATCTACTTGCTTGAGAACGTAAGTCTGGGACTTCTTCGGGAACATGTTGAGAATATCGAGAACTTTCTTGAGTCGCATCTTAACCTCCGAAGGGGTCGAGAAACTCCTTGTCGAGCCATTTTCCGGTACGTGCCCGATGGATGTAGTTCTCCGCTTTCATCAAGTCAAGTTCAATCGGTGTTTCCGATTTAGAACCGAGCCTTGGAGAAAGATACTTCAAGGCAGCGACGACATCGTAGGCCCTACTGGCAGGGATTCCGTTATTGACAAGTGCGTCAATAATGAACTCCAAGTAATCAATCGTTTCAATCTTGCCGTCGTAGTATTCGCCAGTTGCGGTCTGGTTATTCTTGACTGGTACATCGTTGTCAGTGACGGTTGTTTTTTTCGGCATCGTCAGTGTCCTTCGGGAATTTGTTGAAGTTCTTGCACGCCATCATTCCGTTCTCGCGGTTCGCACAGTAGCCACAAGACGAGCACTTATTACAGATAGAGTTTTTCAGTCGAGTCATCGGGTCTCCTTATAACCATGTAACTGAAAGGGTTAATACTCCAGCCGCTATCCAATAGACGACATGTTTCAAGTCGCCCTGCACGGCATACGGCACTGCCGCACAGAAATCGAGTATCATAAGAATTGTAGGAAAAATTTTCGGACTCATCGTTCAGCCTCCGACGAGAAGTTTCATAAATTCGCCAAGTCTATACAGTATCAGACCGACGGAAGCCAGTGATATGAGAACGCAAATTATCATAGCAAAGTCATCGCCAAGTATCATTGTCAAGACGATAACTGCTATCCACACTACTGCAATAACGGTAAGTGTGTTATATAAACTAACCATCATTGTTTGGCCTCCTTGAACTTGCGTCTGCACATCGGGCAGTATTTGATGTTAACTGCGGATGCTATCGTCCGGTCAAACTCCTTGTCGTAGAAGCGTAACCACAACTGACCAGCACCGACGAAAGCGGACACTCCAACTGGGTGTGTCACTATCGTCTTGTTTGGTTTATCGCAATACTCACACATTATTTAAGCTCCTCCGTCCACGGATAGAGCATCTTGCTGATGTCAGCGAGGCTTTTCGGAGTCTTGATACCCTTGGCCCTGCGAGTCTTGGTGTCGCCGAGGAAAGTGCGGATGTGGTCTTTGCGTCCCCACAGCCAGAAGTTTTCGTCGAGGTCACGCTGGTATTGGATATAGTCAATCTTGTCCTTGAACTTCTCCAAGTCCTTGATGTCGAAAGCATACACACCGTAACGGCTCTTGATGCTCCCATTCTTCGTGTCCATCAAGTCGTTGGAGAATTGGACAGTTCCGGCCTCCGGCACATCACGGGTCGTCCAGAGGAAGTAATAGTTCTTGTGATCAAAGGGCTGTCCATTGAAAGCTGCATAGCGGTTGTTGGAAGCCTTGTGCCACTTGTAGATAAAGTCAGTCCAATCATACTTACTCCAATCGAGTTTAAGTTCCGGTTCAAGCAAGTTGTTGAACAGTTCATACACGACTGCCTTTTCGTGGTTCTTGTTGATAGCGTCGGAGTAGTCAAGACCACGACCATCGAGGAGCTTGCCATCCTTGTCATACACACCGTAGTTATTCACATCACGGAAGTAGCTGCGTTCGATGACTTCTTCTTCACAGAGCATTTCATACTTCTTCAACATCTGGTCGCACTTGATGCGGAGTGCCTTGGCGTTTTCCTCGCCACGGACAAACACGGAGTCAGTGTTGATTTCGATAACGTCGTCCCAGTTCGGACAGGCAAGTGCGAGTTCCAAGATGCAGAGCTGGCAGATGTAGCACATCGCTTCACCGGCGGCAGGGTCGTAAGCAACGGATGCACCGCTGCGGATTCTGAAACCTCCACTCAATGCGTTCAGCACGAGAATCTTGTAGCCCAAGTCGAGGTCGGGCTTGTATTCCGGAGTGCCTTTCTGGTGCTTGATGGCGAAGCGTTCTTCCATCTTTTCGTGCCAACGCTGGAGGGCCATAGGAGTCTTGAGCAGAGACCAGTGCCAGATGCCACGGGGATATTGGGAGGCCACATCGAAGCAGAACAGCTTGCCGTGTTCACCCTTGACGATGTAGTGGCAGCCACCCTTTCCGAGCTGCACACCCTTGTAAACACACTTGGCGGCCAGTTCTTTCTTTTCCTTTTCAGTGACCGCCGGAGTTCTGGCCAAAAGCCTAATCATATCCTTGACTTCTTCCGGCACATCGAACTCATTGAGGTCGAATAGTTCGAGAGGGTCACTTGTCTTTGGAGGAATCGGGGCAGTGGTCTGATAGATGATGCCAGCCGCTACCGCCTGTGCAGTGCGGTCGAACTTGAACGGGAGATTGCTCGGCCAGCAGTGTTCGAGGATTGCTTTACGGGCAGGAAGCGTGTGGTATTTGGTCTTTTGTTCGCCGCTTCCGAAACGCCAATAGACCATCGAAGTAGCCCAAACATCGTGAAAGCAGTAGTCGATAATTTCCTGCTTCATTTCATCAGTGAGGTGTTGCTTCGGATTATAAGGAAGTTCCTTGATGGGGAGGTTGAGGTACATTTCCCACTGTTTCAACGATTTTCCGAGCAAGCAATTATTAAGCAAGTCGAAATGCTTGGCATCCCACGCTGCACAACGGTAAAATTTGCGAGTGAGAGGATTGCGGTTGTCGTCATACCCGATAATTTCTTCGCCGTCCTCGTGGACATAGTGACAGTTGGTCATACCCATCTTGCGAATGTCGGACTTCATCTTGGCCAGCACAGGCAAGTCGAACTTCATACTGTTGTAGCCGATGATGTGGTCAGCTTCCGCAAAGAACGAGTTGATGTCAGTCATATCTGACTGAAAGACATTTCCTGACTTGTCCGAGTGGACACAGATTCTTGATAGTTCTGCGTGTGTAACTGAATCGTAAGCAATTCCACAGAAGCAAAACAGCTCGTCGTAAGTTTCAATATCGAAAAATGCAAGTTTCACTGCACTCTCCCAGTTAAGTGTTAGTTTGTTCTACGTGATGTTTTCACGCTAAATAAATATTGCATTTTTCCGGTCTATTTCTCTACATCCATCGTAAAATATACACCGTAAACATACATAAAAACCCCTATTTTTTCTAGGGGTTGTCTAATATAGGGTTGAAGATAAACGGCCCGTTTTGCGTGATTCTGTTAGATCATTGAGCCAAAATTTCTACATCGTAAATCTGTAATTTGTGCAAGGCAGACGTTCCAACTTCGGCTAGGATGGAGTTGCCGCTACCGACATTACGCCACTCCACGACCTTGTTGTTTTCACCGGCTTTTCCAAGTTTCCTGTAATGTGGCTGGCTGAACGTCAGTCCTCGGTTGGTCGAGAGTGCAATGTAGATTTCGATATTGCAGTCAGCGTCCTTGTTAGCTTGTTCCAAGAAGTCGTCGGCATAGCGGCCAGTGTCCATCGTTATTGATATACGTCTGAATATCACACGCTTCTGGAACTGCGTGAAGCCGTCCCTGATGTAGCGATGTATTCGATTACCGTTGCTGGTCAGTCTGATGTTCTCGTCAAACTCAAGGATGTCTCCATAGATACTTGCCGCAAGTTCGCCGTAGATGGAGCAAGCTACCGGATTGCTTTCCTCACGTGGAGGCTTCCAGCTAGACCAACGACCCTCCCTGAACAAGAAGCCGGAGCTTTCGTTTTGGCGAACGAACAAGTAGTTTTCGTGACGCTGCGTAATGATTTGCAAGTCAAGCGGTGTCCCAAGCCTCCGTTCAATTTCTGGAGTGCTAATCTTTGCGAACCCGTCAGTGAACATCCCAATCCCTTCATGACCACAAGCATCCTTGCAGATTATGAATAACGTATCTTGAATGATAAGCGGAGAGCGACCGCCTATGTGTATGACTTGCGTTGTGTTACTTTGTATAGGACTGTCCTCTTGACCAGTGCGACCCCATACTTCGATGGAGTGAGTGTTGATAAAGTAAAGCTGTCCCTTGAAACTTGCGATGTCTACAAGTTTGTCCGCACTGTTCGTCGAGGAGTACCAAGAGTTCCATAACGGGAAGCCGCTTTCCTGATAGGTCGGGCACTTGTCCACTGACCTAAAGAAATAGGCAGGGTCAGTACGGCTAATCCAGACAGTGTTACGTTCGCTGCTACGCATCACAAGTTTGTTGTCGAACCAGCAAATGCTTGCAGCGTAGGAAATCCCGTCAGCGTCCACATCGTAGGAGTCTGGATGGATGTTCTTGAACTTGTCAAAAACGTTCGGGTACACTATGCCGTCACGGGGAGTTCCTGTTTCAGCACCGGGGACTGCCATTCCGGGGAGCACTTGCATATTCACGACAAACGGGTCTCTCGTGATGTCGCCGCTCGGATTGGAAGTCGTGTTCCACATATAGATGTACTGTCCGTCGCACATGAACACGACAGTAGGCTTGATACCGGACTCGCAGAAAGTAATCTTGCCGTCACTCAAGGTCTGGAAAATATGGAACGACTCGCCATACCAGCACTGCATTTTCACCGGTGCAGTATAGTCGGTCTTGTCGGAGTTGAGCTTCGATACCCACAGCGAGCGGCCCGACACGATGTAGATATTGTCTTCCGAATCCTTGAAGCATCCACGGAACTTACCCTTGACCGGATCGTCAAGCAGGAACTTAACCTTGTCGCCAACACGGTCGAGACAAGTGTCGCCCATCGGGAGCATGTTCATGTACTCGCTGACAGCGAGGCCGTCGTGGTATTCCACGATACCGTTAAACTTACCCATAGAAACCTCCGCTGTAACCTCTCGGCCCTACCCTGAACCCTCCGCCGTTACGGAGAGTTTCGCCGATGAGTCTGGGTACGTCAGCCTTGTGTTCCACGGTCGTCTTGTTCTTCAAGAGCGACTGGTAGTAGATGCCGGTGTTCTTGTCCAAGTTGTCCGCTCCGTCTATGTTGTAGAAGTGGGCCAACCTTGCCGCAAGTCTTGAGACGATGTACGGCCTGAATTTCTCCGGTGCGATAAGCTCGCCCTGCCACGGGTGAGGTTCTTCGTATGAGTTTATAATCTGTATAGGTACTGGAACTACCAGCAAGGCCTCGGAGTTGCCATAGCTAGGTGTGAAACGTACACGGAATTTCTTTGTGTAGCCCTCGACCATATAGACGAGCTGGCAGTGGCGGTACTGTGCGGAGACGAACTCTCCGGCCTTTTTCGGTTCAAGTCTAGCTCCGTCATAGGCACGATAGACTTCCTCTACCCACATCGGAGGGAACGGTACATTGTAGAACGGGTGAACTCTCACGCCGCTCGGCACAATCTCGCTGCCGCTCTCGATTTCTATGAGCTTCCAGTCGTCAGTCCAGATTGCGATGTTCCTTGGATTCCCAACGCTGTCGGTCGGCCATTGGTCAGTGTGCTGCAAGTTCGGCGGATTTCCGGGAATACCAGTACATAAGCCCATGTTGATTAGGAGCTGTGCAAGATTGGAATACACTTGGTAGTCTTGGCCAGCATAGGTAATCGTGAACGGCTGCAAGAGCTGTTGGGAAGTGAGCGGTACTGTCCCGTAGATTTCGTTCGGGTACTCCGGCGGAGGGCACATCAGGTCGATGACACCGTTCACTGGATGCAGTCGTGCGATGGCCTCGGTGATGTCAAGGTCTCTGTCGCAGTTCATGCTTGTTACAATTTCTTTACGGAGAAATGTCGAAGCGATTGCCTGCACATCTTCCGGCACTTCATCGATGTTAAAGGACGGCACTGCTCCGCTCGCAAGTGCGGCCTCATTGACAATATCCATTACCTGCATACTTCGGTCTCCCATAGTTAGGTCTCATCAAGTTGCACTGTTCACCGGATTTCTGGGTCTTCCTAGTGTCCGGCAGCTTGATTAGCCAAGTCAATCCCTGCACAACAGCGTCAACGATGTCGTCGTGCTTGCCGTGAGGGAACTGTGTAAACTGGCTCTGAATCTCTCCCCACACAAGTCCGTGGGTTGAGAAGTTCACGTCCCCAGCGTCAAAAAGATACTTAACAACGATAGCTCTTTCAACCTTGTCCTTCGTCGGAGTGGCTTCCAAGATGCCGCTCATTTCCTTGCGGAGAAGCTGGATTGCCGCCAGTCCGTTCGCCTTGTTCTCGATAAGCACCGGAACGGAATTTCCCCATCGAGATCTCACTTCCTTAATCTTGTTCATGAGCACGGTGATATCGGCATGGAAGTTCTGGACTTCGAGGACGTAGTAGCGTGGGCCTATCCTGCCACAGACCGCGATTGCATTGAAGTCGTTGCCTATGTCGCCCTTGCCAGCGGCATCCACGCTGATGACAAGACGCATGGCAGCGGTGGCCGGTCTTGTGAGCGAGAAAAGCAACTGGTCTTTCTTGAACATCTTGCCAATGTCGTCGAGCGGAGTTTGCAAGTATTGGGCGTTGTAGGTGAACGGGTCGGACTTGTACTTGTCAATTTCTGACACTGGCAAGCGTTCCGGGCAGATACTTTCGCCGTTCTCCTTGATGGCAGGGAACTTGTATTGAATCCAGTGTTCCTCTGTATCTGCAAGTAGGCATCCGGTCAAGTCTTGGCTGGCCACACGCTGCTGGATGACGAGAATCGGGACTGACGGCAAGTCGATACGGTTGCGTATGGTGGACTTGAACACTTGCCAGCGACGTGCTAGGATTGTAGCACTGATACGGTCTTGAGGCTTGTTCGGGTCATCAAGCACGAGCAGTGTCTTACAACCGGAACCAGTCACGTTGGAGTTCGTCCCACGTGCAAGGATCATGCCGCCAGCTCGGTTAGTCCATTCTTTCTTGCCGTTCGCTTGGGTAAGCGGCTTGAGGTCGGGAATGTCGAAATACTTGGAGAGCCATACAAGTATCTCCTTGATTTCACGGTTCTTTCTCGCTACAAGGGCCTCGTCATACGAACAGTAGATGACTGTCGAACTTGGGTCTTTGAGGAACAGCCAGCAGATGTAGAGTTTCGTTAGGTCAGTCTTGCCGATACGGGGCGGTGCATTGATGATGACTCGCAGCAAGTTCGGCAAGTCGAGCAGTATGCTTGCAAGTTCCTTGTGGAACTCGTACCATACGAACGCTCGCTTGTAGATGTGCATAAAGATGAACCCCACGAAGAAAGCGAAGTTCTCTAAGCACATCTGGTATTCCAAGTCTTTCTGTGTCATTCTGATTTCTCGTCAATCACTTCCACACCGCTTGCCCACTCGAATCTGGATGCACTTCTCGAAAGCGTACCCTTCATAGTCTTTGCATAGCAACCATAGAAGAAGTCGTTGTCATCGTTTTCAGTCACGGCCATTGTCGCACCGTTAGCCCCGGAACTCCAAGCCATCGAAGTGTAGTCGGCATTGAAGCACATGACGAGCAGTCCGTATTCATTATCCGGTCTAGCCTTGGTGAAAGCGTCGAACTCGAAAATGAACTCTTGTGTAGCACCGTCAGCGATAACGTCGCTCATATCAAGGACAAGCTTCGTTCCGTTCAGTTGTCCTAAACTTGCCCAAGGCCAGCCGTCGTTCCAGCCGCCTTCCGCCTTGTACACGATAAACGGAATATTGATATGGATTCGATTCTGGGTAGCAGCAGTCCTGTGCAACTTCACAAAGTATGCGACTCCACCATCGTTAGTCCCTTTCAACGCTCCAGTAATCTTGATGTATTCGTCAGGCTTTGTCCTTGCCACAGGATAGATGACAGTTACGTTGTTACCAACTTTAGCCACTATGAACTCGTTATGCTTGCCAGCCAGCAACAGTACGTCAACAGGAGTGCCACCGCCTACCGGATGGAACGTGAGTTGCACGTCGCTCACTCCGTTATTATAAACGTAGCCACGGATTATCTTGTTCGTGTACTCGTCAATCCTAACATTGATGTGCTGGTTCACAGTGCCAACAATCGTGGACATCTGACCATACAACTTCTGTTCGGCAGTGGTATTGGCCAAAGTCATCGTACTGAACGGCGAAGTCGCATCTAGGGTCTGTGTGACTTGGACAATGGAGTTTGGAGCTACGTACAGTTCCACGAGCGAGAAGTTTCCGACAAAGCCAATCGGAACAGCCACGCCGTTGGTCATGCACTGGAACCACATTCCGTCATCTGCACTCGGATAGTGCTTGAAGTTCCGTAACCACAAGAGCATCCTGCGTGTTTTCGTGACCGACGACTGCAAGTAAATCATGTTTTCGCTGCCACTATACGAATCTTTAACCTCGATTTGCAACACATCAGGAGTGTAGTCGTCAATAACGAGTGGATGGGCTTGATCATTCTCAATGGAAGTGTCATCGAACACTGCATTGTGGGCCAGTCCAACCTTTTCCAAGCTAGGCGTTTCGTTATACTGGGCAGCGGCATAGAGTGCCATAAGTTTGCCGTGTTCGCTGTCGCTGGGGTCAAGCACTGCAAGTGTATTCGAACCGTTGGTGATTGCAAGTCGCCACGGAGTCTGGTTTCTCACGCACACAATCTGTGCTACACGGCCACTTGCCGGAATGAGCTGGATAGCCCACGGAGTGTTACGCTTTTCGTTATGTTCGCACACCCACTGACCATCTACAACAGACCAGCCGTCAGGGTGAACACCGTCCTGTGCTTGGATGGTGATGGTCTTTGCATACTTATCGACTTGAACTGAGTCGATTTTCTGTTCCATAGTCACAATCTGTTCCACTTCCATCCATTCATTGATGGCAGGGCGGTTGGTCAGTTCATTGTAGTCAAGGATGTGGTCGTTCGGGCTGTTCGCACTCCACTTTTCTTCAAGGTCGTCGTCCGGGCTTGTCGGTGTACGCAAGCCGAGGAGTCGTCCGTCGTTTACCGGAGTGTCGTCGTCCACGCACACTTGCCAAGTCGTCTCGTTGCCGTCAGCGAGAGTGCACTTGATGAGAGCGTCTTCCTCTAAGAAAATGCCCACGCTATAAATAGTGCCGTTCGTGTCACAGAAATACCCACGGGAGTTCGTCTTGACTTCGAAGCGGTCGGGCGTTCCGTTCTTTCCAACCTTGAACTTGATTTGCGTCGTTCCGTCAGCGAGCTTGTACGCCTTGACAGTAGCGTTCGGGTACGGGATTCTGTGAGTGTCGCAGAGCGAAAGGGTCTTTGCCATTACTTCTTCTCCTTGTTAGGAATTGCTTCGTAAGTGTAAGGTACTACACCGCTAATATAGCTTGAAAGCGGCGTTGCGTTCTGGATGAGCGTGCCGCCAAGTATCTGTGCCTTGCGTCCAACACCCTTGAACGGTACGAACTGCGTGCGGTCTTGCTCGGTGAACACGTCCTGCCCGTATCTGCGGTGTGCAGTCTTGTTCGCTTCCGCTCGCATATCGGACTGGGCCTTTGTTTCAGGAACGAACTTTCCGCCTTGACGAGTGCCGTAAGCCAAGTTGTCATCATCGTAGAGACGGAGCAGCCCACGGTTTCCCGGAACTTTCTCGCCGTACTTGGTCTCGCCTTTCCAGCGTCTCTTTTCAGCGGCGATTTCAGAACCACGCATTTCAACCGGTTCTCCAGTGAAATACTGGCTGTATTCGTTGCCACGCTCACGGGTCTTCTTCGCCACGCTCCAGAGTTCGTTCTTTTCTTCGGGCGACCACCCCTCGAACTCCGGATTGGAGTCGAAGTAGTAGCTCTTGAGTTCTTCATCGGCCTTTTCACGGGCCATCGGAGTAGCTTTCTTGTCACGGGTAGTGAGGTATTCAGCCTTTTTGCCCTTGCCACGCTTGAGAGTGTTGCCCTTGCCGTCATAGACTATTTCCGTAACCTTGCCAGCCGGAGCGTCGGAGACGAGCGGTATGCCCTTCTCGTCAACAAGTTCGGGGAACGATCCACGGATTGCGGCTTCGTTCGGGTACGCCTTGTGGTACTTGTCGAAAGCGTCATCCAGATAGTAGCTGTATATACCTTCCTTGCCAACCCTGCCCTTGCCCTGCTTGAGCAAGTCTTTCTGTTTCTGTGCAGCGTTCTTCATGGCGAGCATGTCGCCACGGGTCACGAGGTCGGGCTGCGTTCCTCCAAGTTTAAGCTTCAAGTCGCCATAAGGTACATGACGCACTGCCGGACGACCGGAAAGTATGCCAGCCGCAGCACCAATCGCAGCGTCAGTTCCGGTCATCGGGTAGTCAGCCGTCCCCTTGCCGGTGGCCTTTTCGACTCCTGCGTTCACGGCCCTGTCGAACAAGTAATCCGCCGCACCGCCGAGAGCCGAACCGGCGTAAGCACCGCCCTTCGAGCCAGCGTTGAACAGGAACGGGATTCTGCCTCCCACGTTAGCACCAATCTTCGCACCGACAATCGGAGCTGCCATCCCTGCACCGTGCATCGCCGCATCCACTGCCGCACGTCCAGCCACTTCTCCCGGAGTCGTCTTGTTCCAGCTTTCTTGGTCGAACAGGACGGAACTCACCGCCGGAGCTACCATGTTACCGGCAAGCGTAGCAAGTTCGCTCGGCCTTGCGAACTCCTCCTTATCGTAAAGGATGTTCTTGTTCTTCTCTATCTGTGACTTGACCAAATCTTCGTAAGTGGGATTGCCGCTTTCGTAGTCGAAGTCAGGCAGGAAGTGGTTACGCATCGCATTGATATAGCGAGGGTTGGGCTTGGACAAGTCATCTTTCATAACATCCATCAGCCTGTCGTGGAGTGCCATCATCAACGGGCGTTCAAACTCCCTCCCGATACCGTTCTGCGAGTTGGTAATCGCATCGGCCAGTGCATCGGTCGTGGGATAGAAAGCCTCGTCCTCTCCGGCTTCCACCTGCTTGCCGTGACGGAGCGTGTACAAATGGTTCTTCCACTTGTTCGTGTCATCGAGGAACTGCTGGCTTGCAGCGTTGTACATTTCCGGGTCACTGGATGCAAGCAAGTTACCGGCTTCCGTCGGTTCGAGCCAGATGTGGCCATCACGGGCATCCTTGTACGGAGTGAACAGGTCGGACTTGGGACGCTGTGCGAGTCCCTGAATCCAACCATATTCCTTGTCCTTGGCCCAATCTTCGTCAGTGTTATACATCGACAGTCTGGCATTGACCATTTCGTCGATGAGTCCTTCCAGCCACGGGTACTGTTGAAGCATATACTCCGGTGTACGGAGCGTCGGGTTATGTTTCGGGTCTTCACTGGCCTTGTCGAAAGTTTTTCCGAGAATTGCTCTCTGTGCATTGGCTTGCTGAGCAGTGTACGGGAGCTTTCTACGGTAGCTGTCAGTTCTGAACGGGGTATCACTCATAGCTTATCTCCTTACATTTCCACCAGCACCACCACGACCGATGTTCATAGGGTCACGGACTGGTTTCGGAAGCGGTGTGGTAGCAAGTGTAGCATTTTGCATAACCTTGGCAGTCTTATCTGTGTTCTGCCATTGTGCAAGATGCTGGCCCAAGTTCTTGTCAATGTTTCTAGGCGTGACTCCCCAACCCCACAGCAGTCCAAGTCTCGGCATCTTCGCTTCATACTTGGACTTGTAGATGTTGTACTGGTCAAGTGCCATATTCCAGACCGCTTGCCTATCCACATTGGCGTTCTGCATGACATACTCTTGGAAAGCGTCACGGGCGTTCTTGTAAGAGCTGACAGCGGCAGTCACATCGTTCGGGATGTTCTCCTGATTCTTGATGAGCGTCAGGTATGCAAGCACGGCGGCGTTCATAAGTCCGCTCACCTTTGCGTTCGGAACATACTTGCCAGTGGCCGGGTCGAGTTCGCTCATGCTTTCGTGGTTGTTCGCCATGTTCATCAGTTCATTGAATGTCTGCACAGTCTGGGATGCACTGTAATCGCCCTTTGCGGCGAGTGCATGGAGCTGTGCCATAGCGTTCACGTTGAAGAACTTGGACATGAACGTGTCGAACACTGCACGGTCAGCTTGAGGCATAGTTTCCACCTGTGCACGTACCTTTTCAGCATCGGCGATTGCACCCTTGCTCTGTGCCCAGTTGATGATGACATATTCTGACATCTTGTCGAACTCCGCACGGGCTTCGGGACGGTTGAGCCAGTCTGGGTCATCTGCGATATGCTTCTGAATCTGCTCCATCCATCCACCGAGCCAGTCGAGTTTCTCACGGTCATCGGAGAGCGACTTCTGGAAGCCCTGCGAGAATCCGCCCGGATTGATACTGGGTGGGGTAAGTGTGTTCGGGTTGAAGCCCTCCGCTTCGTACTCATCACGGAGTGCCTGTGCCCTCTGGTAGAACAAGTTAATGAGAGCGTCATCGCCTACATAGCGGCCAGCGTTCCAGTCACGCAAGAGCTTGTCCCATTCCCCTGTAAGCGTCCTGCGTTTCTGTTCGTTAGCTCGAAGCTGCTGTCCCATCGTGGCTCCCATCATCTGCTTTTCAGCGTTGGCCATAGCAGTGACATTTTCGAGGTTCTCTCTGGAGACACCAACGAGACCGTGCTGCAAGTAGTGATTCCACTTCTGGCCATACGGAACGTCGTCCCATCCCATAATCGCTTGGAGTAACGAGCGGTGGGAGTCGGTCGGGTCTTCTTTCGGTGCGACTTCCTTGTTTCCCCACACTCCGAACGGGTCGCCTTGAGGAACGCTCGGTGCAGCTTCGGACTGCGGAGGAGTGTAGGTTTCACCAAACGGCACGGACTTTTCTTCCGGTGCTTGAGGCAGCGGAGTCTGTACCACAGCGTTTTTCTTCTTGCCAGTGCGTTTCGTCGGCTTCTTTTCAACCGGCTGGGTCGGAGCATCCAGTTTAACGGAGGGGTCGTCCTTGATGGCGAACCCGTCCTCGTCAACTTGCGGTGCTTCGTAAGGTTTCAGCACTTGCGGTGCATCGAAGTTGACATTATAGTTAGGAGCTTGAATCGGGTCGATGTTGGGGTTCTGCTGGTTAGGCAAGTCCCTTGGAGGGAGTTCAGGCTGACGGGTCGGTTCACGGGTAGAAACGGCTTGAGGCATTGCCGGAGTGTCGTTACGATTGGATTCCAGCTCTGCAATAGATAACTTGTACGGAATCATCGCCATGGTCAGTCTCCAGTTTTCTTGCCGTCGGTCTGCTGTCTCATACCCTCCGCAGCTTCTAGGGCCTTGGCGAACTCCGCTGCGTCCTGCATGACTTGCAGTTCCACCGCCATGTCAGGCGTAAGTCCGAAAGTTCCTCTGATGGAGTCTGCCTTGGCTATGTCGCCCATGTCCTTGTTTTCAGTGATGGACTTGTCCACTGCGGTTTTCACGTCATCACCGGTAACTCCTGCACCGCTGTTCCTCGCAAGCATATCAGCGGTAGGCTCGGTCTCGTCCTTACCATCGAAGAAGCCCTTTGGAAACCACGGGAGTTCGTTGAGGAAAGTGGCAAACTTCTCGATTTTCTGAATCGGTCTTTCTTCCTTTTCCTCGCCAGGGATATGCTGTGCATAGTTGGGAGTGCTAAATTCTCTGATACCTACTGCCATATTTCCTCCTTAAAGAATCGTGTTTTTCTGCCCTGCGAGCTGCATATCCGCTTGCGTCATACCGGTGTTGGCGGCGTAACGCTGCATGGCACGGTCGTTCTGCAAGTTGAGCAAGTCCTGTACCGGCTGGTTATCCGCAGTGAGCCGCTGGCCTGCCATGTTTGCGGACTGGCCTGCACTCTGTCCTAAGCTCGTGGCTACGTTCAAGTTGTTCTGTGCGTCAGTCAGCGAGTTCTGGAACGCCTGCTGCCACAAGTTGCCAGCTTGATTAGCTACCGCAGTACTAATGTCCTTGTTCGTCGCCGAACTCTGGAGAGCAGCACCGGCCCCGCCCTGCATCGTCTGCATGGTTCTGTCGAGCATCTGCTGCATCATCGGGTTCATGTAGTCGTTGACGTTCTCGATACCGGCGTTTTGCTGGCCAAGTGCGATGTCCCCTGCCTTGGAAGTGTTCTTCTGTGCAGTAGTCATCGTCTTGTCGTAGGCATCGAGATTAGTCCCCAAGTCACGACCCTGCGATGCAGTCGCAAGAGCGTTGAGGCTACCGGCCAAGTCGGAATCCAGTTGGGAGTTCGCTTTCTTCTGGCCTTCCACCATAGCGTTATGAGCACGGTCTGCCGCACCGGAGTCCGTGAGACCGAGTGCATCGGTCACGCCGCTGATTGCTGATTTTACCCATCCTGCCATTAGTACACTCCATATCCACGGTTGATGCTGTTGGCGATAGCGGAGCGGTCGTCGTTACCGATTTCCAGTCCGTTACGCATGTCTGCCATGTTCTGCTGGCCCTGCTGGTAAGCGTTGGCCATATTGTTAGTCGCTTGTTGGGCGTTGCCGTTCTTGTCCTGCAAGGCCTTGAGAGCTGTTCCTAAGATTGCTTGCCACATAGTTTCTCCTTATGCGTCATTGAAAGTTGTCACTGCCGGACGCGGTGCTGGGGCGGTAGTGTTCACGGTCTGCTTTGCCGCCTGTTGCTGGTGAGGCACGACTTGCTGGAACGGGATCGAGTTGTCAGGCTGCGAGACGGGTGCAGAGCCTTGGGAAGTTTCTGCAAGCGAGTTCTCGACGGACTTTGCGTTCTCGTCCGCAAACAAGTTCAGTGCGTTGTTTATGCGTTCGTCCGAAATGAGCGGAGTGGATTCCGTCTTGATGTCGTTTAGGATCTTGATTGCACCGTCGTAGTCGTTCTTCTGCAAGCAGTCGTTGAGGATTGCCATGTAGGCTTCCTGAGTCTGCTTCTGTTCTTCGACCCACTGTTTCTGTGCAATTTCCAAGCGTTTCGTCCTTTCGGTCTGGTCGATAAATTCTTTCTGACGTTCGAGACGCTGCGTAGCTTGCAAGCGGAGAAGTGCGATTTGCTTGTTCTGCTGCTCGATGGTCTTGTTGAGTTGCTGGACTGTCTGTTGCAACTGGATGACTTGCGGAGACTTGAACGGGTCTTGCTGGAAGCTTTCGGCCAGTTGCTCCTTGACAGACTTCGGGAGGTCTGCAATCGCAAGCATCTGGATGACGAACCCCTGCGTGTTCATATTGCCCTCTTTGGCAAGCTGATACAGGCCGGCAAGTTCTTTCTTTTCCTTTTCACGATGGACACTCTCGATGAACCCACCGAGTATTACAACCTTGTCCTTAATCCCATTGATAAGCATATTGATGACACGATACACTTCCTCGATGGAGTCAGCCATGCGGCTCAAGTAGAGATTTGCGATTGCGTCCTTGACTTCGTTACGAGCGATGACTTCTTCACGAGTTGCCGCTTCCGAACCGGATGCGACAGTAGGGCCGAGCATATCGCCGACCACACCTTTCCACAGTGTAAAGGCATTGATGAGGAACTGGTTATCGTGTTCGAGAATCTGCACCGGAGGGATGTCGTTGCCGTTGGAGTCCACATTATCGACTTCACGGGTTCCGCTGTTCTTCCAGCCCTCCTTGTGGTTGGCGATAGCGTCACTGCGTACGATGTAGTTGTCGTCAGTCTGCGTGGCAGTACGGGTCTGAATCTTCGTGGCCGCAAGTGCCATAGCTTTCATCACGCTGCCCATCTGATAGTAGATGCCACGGTAATGATAACGCTTGTCTGCAAGTTCGATACGCTCACCCACAAAGCGTATGACCGGAAGCCTGTCCACGTTCGGGAGTTCGTAGGCCGTGGGCTTGTTCGGGTCAGTGTCGTAGTAGTCCATCCAGAACTTCCCATCCTTGTCCTTGTGGTAATGGGTCACTTTGACACGCTCACTGCCGGAATCGAAGTCCACATAGGTAGAGAGGAAGCTGCAATCAAGCAGCTCTTCGCCCTCCACTTTCGGGACGACTTCGAACACGAGAATTTCAGTAGCGTCCGCAAGCGTCGGGTCGTCCCCGTTGTACATGATGTAACGGGAGTCGATAGGCTTGACGACTGGGTTGCCGTCCTTGACACCGACTGCCACGAAAGCATAACCGTCGTTGAGCACATCCATATAGGTCTCGACAAACTGCGAGTCCAGTCTGGCGTTGATGCCCATTTCCGCTAGGTCGTCTGCTTGCGGACGGTAAGGAGCGGAGCTTAGTTTCGATACTTGAGTAGTGATGAAAGTGCGGACGATGTTCACGATGACAAGCGGATCATCTGAGATTGTCGCCCAAGTCGCATAGTCCTTGTCGCCCAAGTTACCGGCGGCGAGGGAACGGCTGATATCGAGTGCAGTGCGGTCGAACTGCTTATAAGATAATTTGGAGTTGAATTTGTTTAAGACTTCTCGGAGGTCGTATTTGGGCATACCAAGAACTTCTCCATCAGGCTTGTTTTGACATCTTCGATGTCCTCTGAACGAAGTTCAGGTTCTGTTCCACTGGTGTTGTTAATCTTGTTGATAAGGGCCATCGCCTTTACCTGCACACCGGACTTTGTACGGGAGTCGTCGATTGTCTCTTGGAGTATGTCGATGACTTCCTTTGCCGGAATAGCTGAAATGTCGTACAGCAGCTTGCACGCCTCGACCCTCGTAGGAGCTGGGCTGTCCGAGTTACGGGCTATGTCAATCAGTGTAGCGGTGTTCTTGCTATCGAGCATACGATAAATATACTTTATTTCGACTCAAGTGTGACAAGCTCTTTGGTAGTTTTTTGGCCGTAGGAGTCCTCCGACACTGCGGAGAATACCACTTGTTTCTTCTGCGGATAGATGTCCACTTTCAAGAAAAACAGCTCCAGTGTTATATGTTCGTCCACTCCCAGAGGTTCGCCCTTGGAGTTGTTAAGCACTTGCTGGCACGAGAAGTTCCCTTGCAGTGCACGTGAGAGTTCTTCATGAGAGTACTGGCCTGACAGTTTCATACTGACTTTCCTTTGGTTACAAAAAAAAGCCCACTGGCCAGATGACGAACTGACCAATGGGCTTCCCAATGAACCACTTAACAGGGGTTATGCTTCTTCTTCATCTTTCGGATTCTCAATCAAGTCATCCGGCTGATAAGTCTTGATGCTGACGATGCCAGTTTCTTCGTCCTTTTCCTTGTTCTTGACAAGGGTGAGGTAAACGAGCTTGCCGTAAGCACCGACCTTTTTATACGGAGCGAAAGTCTCCGTACCATCCGGCAACTTGGTCTTGCCAGTGTAAACGATGTCCATAACGGAAGCGTCGTCGCTGGCCTTGATACGGGTGATGTTGGAATACTTCCCGTCCTTGGAGCGTTCAAGGAAAATCTTGAGCGGCGTAGTCCAGAGCTTGCCACCATCTTCGTCGTCAGTGAGGAACGCTTCGAGGTTCGCAAATCCCACGAACAAGTGGGCCATCTTGGACTTCTCGTTGTAGGAAATGCTAATCCAGCTCGTCCACTTGCGGACAACGGTGAGTTCGCCATCCGAGTTCTTGACACGGCCAGCAAGGAGGAAGCGGACGGACGGAACGGGCTTGTCGCTCTTGCTGAACTTATTGGGCGGCAGGGAGGCCACCTGATAAGAGGCAATGCAAGCGGACACGTATTCGTCCACGGGGAAGTTTACAAATTCAATAGGATTTGCGAGTGCGGATTTCTTATTTTCAGCCATTTAATAACTCCTTTAGTTGATGTTAGGCTATAAGTTGATTCTCCATATACACACAATATAGTTGCTTTATTTCGTTTTGTCCACTACGCCGGAAGCAATTTCATTGAAAATCTTGATACGCTCGCCCATCGTCTTGTCAAGTTCATCGAAGAGATTCTTCTGCTTCGTGAGCTTGCGGATCATGTTGTATCCTCCGATGATGGCTGCCGTGTTGAGGAGCAGCTTGCCAATCTTGGCGGAGGAGTTCTGGATGCGTTTGCGGTCTGCTTCAAGCTTGCCAGCGAGGACAAGTGCGGGATTCTTTTTCATATTTTTTACCTCTTGTTGAGTGTTGGACTTGCGAACCCTATGTTCGCTAAGTATCGGATAGACCGGACTCGAACCGGTGTCAAGGCCGTCGCAATATGCAAGTGCGAACGGGACTCGCTACGACGCTTGCAGTCGTCGTCGAGCTGCCGCAACCACTGGGCTACTATCCGTGGTGAACCCTCGGTGCAAGTAAAGGGACTTGGATGTTTGGCATAACTGCACCGAGGGGTGTGGCGTTATTGCCAGCTTACAGTTTAATCGTCCAAGTGAAGCATCATCCTAAACAGTGGAATACCGAACAATATAAACAGTATAGTTCCCACTGTCAGGATGATGTCCCAGATTACGATGGAACAGCAAGACCAAGTAAACGGACCTGCAATGACCGGCCACACTGCAAACGCACCCACTCCGGAAAAGTGGAGAATGATTGCCACGAGCGTCCAGATTGCGGCGAACACTGTCATACAACCGATTTTCATGCTGCCTCCTTACACCGTGTACTTGACGTAGCGTGAACCAGCTCCGGTCTTCAAGCACTCGTTGTAGATGTCAGGGTACTTGAGCTTGAGCTTGTCCTTGTCCACGGAGACGCTGCCCTTGCGTTCCACCCAGCTTGCGAACGTGCGACCGTCAGGGCGGTAGAGCCTGCAAGCGTCCACCATCTTGTACTGGATGGAGTTCTTGAACGCCTCGAACTCTTCCGTCGCCCTGTCAGCGGCTTCCTTGAGTGCCTTGAACTTAGTCACTTCCTCGTCAGTCACTTCCTTTGCAGGGCCGGAGTGTCCGGTCTGTCCAGCCATCGCAGCGATGGTTTCCTTGTCCGCAGCGGTGAAGCCGAGCGATGCCGGTGCTTGCTTGAGCTGGATGCAGTCCCAGACACGGAAGCACTTGTCGAGCATCTTGCCGACGAACACCGGATTGAAGTCCACCACTTTCTCGAACCACTGGTGTCCGCAGATAAGCACGGAAAAGTACGCCTTGCGGATGCCAGTGACGTACATCTGCCACTGCACTTGGGCATAGTAACGGTCGGGAATCGGATTCCACTTGGCGGAGTTCTGTCCAGTCTTGCACTCGATGATGACCGGATTGCCGTCAGCGTCGAACGCTTGAGCGTCAAGGGAACACTTGGCCCACTCACGCTGATACAAGCGACCTTGCGTGCACAGGCGGAAGTCGGGATGCTGTTCCATGAACTTTGCCACGAGCAAGTCTTCGATACGATGACCCCACTCCATGAAGCCGTCAGGGTCAGACTGGTCGTCCTTGACAAGACCGAGCTTCTTGCCGTACACAGTCATAGGACTGTTGTGGGAGTCCGGAATCATAATGCTTGCGGCTTCGGTTGCAGTGATTCCCTGCTTACGCCATTCAAGCCACTTGTCAGTTCCCTGCTCCGGAGCGTCCTTGACTTCGTAGGTGAAATCAGCGTCGGCTGCAAGTACGGGGTCGCACGGGAACATCCTGCCAGCGTTGTCGGCACGGCCAAAGCAGTCGAGTTCCATCGTGAGGAGCTGACCGTGGAGGTCTGTGGTCTGCAACTGGATTTCCTTTTCAGCGTCGAGACCGCAGTGAGGTGTCTGGGGTATTTCGTCCCTGACCGGATTGGCCAGCGGATGAGGCTTAACATCAGTGTCATGAGTCATACTCTGTTCCTTGTTGTGATAGTCCACTACGATTTTGGTAGAGCCGCAAGACGGGCAGAAGCGGTAGGCCCCGTCCCCGTACACTGTCTCGGCTTTTACCTTGGCATCGCAGTTGAGGCAGTCGATTTCAACTTTAGGCATCGGCCAGCTCCTGCTTCACGGACTTGTCGAGGCCCAGCTTGATGTCGCAGAGTTCGACCATCTTGCTTGCCTTGCAGTTGGTGTAGCGGCGTTCAGTCCTGAACGGGGCGGTGCGGACAGTGCAGTCGTAGTCCTTGGTGTTCGGTTCTTCGGCAGCACCGACGAGGTAGCCTACGGACTGGCTCGTGCCGTTATTGTAGAACACCTTGGGGCAGCACTCCTCATTGAGCAGAGCGGCATAATCGTATTCGCAAACGAAGCTGTCGTCGGAGCAAGTGTTGATGCGGAGCACCTTATACTTGGTTTCGTTGCCGTCGAAGCTGAATCCCACGAGGAAGCCGAATGCGAAGTTGGCCGGATGCAGGTCGTCGTCGAGATTTGCCTTGTCCCACACAGCGACGAGGGCGTGCTTCTGAACAAGGTCAGCGTCGAGACCGACGGGAGCACCGATGGCCTTGGAGAGTTTGTTGAACGAGGTGTACTTATTGAGAGCTTCAAACTGGAAGTTCATAGTCTATCCTTTGTTGATTGTTGAGTTAATTTCACACCACTCGTCATAGACGAGCTTTACTTTCAGGAAGTTTTCTGGGTCGCCTCCCTTGTCAGGATGGTGAGTCATGACCCATTTCTTCCAAGCAGTCCTGATGTCCGACTGCATCGACAGACCGCCAAGCAGTTCACGAATCTTGTAGTCCACGGACTGATTGTCAGCGAGACACTTGCCCACGTTGTCGAGGAACGACTGGTTGTCGCTGCACACACGGAGCAAGTCATTGGCCACCACGACCTTCGACTTGTCAGTGAACGTAGCTTCGAACCTACCCCACGAGAAGTAGGTAAGCACATTGTCCTGACCAGTGGCACACATACGCCGCCAGAACAGGAACATTGACATAGGCTGCACTCGGTAGTGACGCTTGGTCAGTCCAATCATCATCGTCACGAACGGCACTGACTGGTTGGAGTCGAGGTCGAGGAACGCTTGCGAGGGAACGTCCAGCCACAGTGCACGGAGCTGGTTCACACGCTTGGTGTTGGCCACTGCCAGCTCGATCTTCTTGAACTCGGACTTGTACTTGGAGAGCAGTTCAGGGTGTTCCTTGAAGATTCCCCTGCACTCCCACAGCAAGTCGTCGAGCCGGTTGATTGCACTGGCCCTATCCACGGGAAGCCTCGTAGTCCAGTTCCTTGAGCTTGTCACGATACTGCTCGACATCGGCAAACATCTTCTTGAAGCGTCGGTCGATGGACTTGGCATAGTCGTAAGTCTTGCCGGCCTTTCGGGCCTCGTACTTCTTGAGGATTTCTTCGCCGACAATCAGCTTGCCCTGTGCCCAGAGTATTCTGAACAAGGGTTCGCTCCGGTCGAACAGCGGAAACTGCTTCTTGATTCTGGAACTGGTCATCGTGTTCAAGTGCTGGAAGCCGAGGGCTGCCGGATGACCGTGGGCCATGTAGCCCTCACGCACAGTGTCGGATGCTATCAAGTCACCGGCTTTCTTCTCCATAGCAGTCAGTGCCTGGGAAAGCTGCTCGGTGGTATGGACATCCATCACACTCTGAATGGCAGTCACAGTCTGAACCTGGGAAACTGCACTCTCCGATTGAGTCGAAGTCGTCATTTGGATTACTCCTGTTAAGTGTTAAATCGTTTACGTTCATTGGGTATCACCCTTTTATAGTGTTGCAATTTGGGGCGGTATAAACTACACAACAGAAAAAAAAAACATCGTAAAAATAGTATCGTCACCCCTAAAATCTTCTTTCTATTTTTGGATGAAAAAATTTTTGAAATTTTCGCCCGTGAAAATATATAAGATCCAAGATTGACGATACAATTTTCCAAGTACTTCTTACACTTGCATCAGTTGGAGCTGGGCAAGCATGGCTTTCTGTTCGTCAGGACTCATGCGAGCGAACGCTTTCTTGATGTGGAGAGCGTTATGACTGTCGTCCCTGTCAGCGAGGAACTGCTTGAGGGAATCGCCAAGTGCGAGTGCCGCCTTGACCTTTGCGTGTTCCATACCCATAAGCCTTGCGACGCTGTTCACAGTCACACGAGGTTCGGAGAGGAGGGACTTGGCGGATGCCACGAGCTTGTCGATGAGACACTGCTTTTCGGATTCGTCCAAGTCGTTCTCGAACCACTGTGCTCGGTTGGGCGTTGCCACCGGACGGTGAGCTACCGGCTCGGCGACGGGTTTGGGCTGTGTGGGTTCAGTAGGTACTGGTGTTACTCTAAGCGGTGATTGGGGAATTGTTTGTTTCATCATAAATAATACTCCTTATACAGTAATGTAGTAATTTATGTAGCGAATCCACTACGCAAATTGCTACTATTCAGTATATGAAAAGACAAGAATACTACGACGCACTGAAGAAACAGCACGAGGACTTCCGAGCCACGCCCAGATGGCAAGTGTTCCGCAAGTACATGCTCGCCAGCAGAAACCAGACATGCGAGTTCTGCGGCAAGAAGTACAAGCGGACGGAGTTCCTCGATGTCCACCACAAGTACAGGACTGACTATGAGAACTTGGGCGAGAGCAGGTTTATGCTGCTCTGCAAGACTTGTCATCAGTTCCTGCACAAGAAGTCGGGGACACCGCTGCTTGGCCAGTACACCGAACAAGTTGATTAACGCCAGAAGAACAGCATGTAGAATATGATTGCTGTCCCCACTATCGCTCCGATGATGCAGCCGCACATACCTTGCCTCCGTGAGTTGGATCGATGAGTATCTCGCCTTTCTTGTCCACTTCACGGGCAAGGCTGAACGAAGCTTCGAGCTGACGCATGAACTTGACATCAGTATAGAGAAGACACTCACCATCGACTTCCGTACCGACACGGTGAAGCTTCTCCGAGAGCCTGCGGAGTCTGTGGAGACTTCCCTGCAAGCGGTCAGCCTTGAACTGCTCGGCGATGTCGTCGGGTAAGTAGATTGCTACAATCATGTTACGCCTCCTTTGGGAACTGGGACTTGACAGTCTGCATCTTTTCAGCTACGAGATTGTCGAGGTCACCGTAAGTGTTATCTTTGGTGAGGTACACTGCGTCGATTGCATCCAGCAGAGTGAGGATTGCAGTCCACTGGTGCGGGTCGGGCGGCCTGCTTGCGTGCTTGGTAAGCAAAGAGGAGTGACCGACTTCGAAGTGTCGAGGTGTAAGTACGCACCTGTTCTGTGCTTCGAACAAGTCCTTGCGGAGTCCGTTGACTGCCTTTTCTATACCCTCAAGAGCACTGACCGCCCTGTGTGCGAGGTTCTGTTGCTCGACTGTCATCATACGGAGAACTCCTTGAGGTCGGTTGCCGGAGCTTCGGGTACGGCCTCGTGCTGTTCAGCTTCACCTGCGAAGTGTGCACGACGTTCTTCCGCTTGGTCGATTGCAGTCTGCATCTGACGCTTGGCTTCGTCCTTGCCAGCGACGGCAGCAATCTTGTCGAAGATGTCTTGACCAGTCACCATGTTGAGGTCAGCCTGCTTGAACTGCTCAATCTGTTCCGGAGTAAGGGTGGGCTTCACCTTTTCCCAGAGGACAGCGGCACTGAACATAAGTGCGTGGCCGTGGTAGATGATGTCCTTGAGTACACCGTTTACAATCTTGAACTTGGTCACGACATCGTCAGCGATACCCTGCGGAAACGGGCTAACGGTAAAGACGCTCGACATAAAGTTGTCGTAGCCAGCCTTATTTCTTTCGAGCCATTCGTAGAAGTTCTTGGCTTTTGCGGTTTCAGTTGCGTTCTGCTGTGCATTGATTTCAGACATAGAGTTTACTCCTTGTAGTTGATGGTTAATGCCTGACCACGCACCACTGTCACTGATGCGTGAGTTAGATACTAGCCGTGGTCTGCAAACATATTGTCCCAGCAGGTCTTGCACACTCCGCTGATGAGAGCCTCACGGTCGTCCGGAGAGAGTGTGGGGAGTGCATCCTGAATGTGCTTGCCGCCGTCTTTCCACTCGAAGAATCCCTTGCGAGGGACATTCTCGACAGTGTAATCCTTTTTGCAGAGTGGGCACTTGACCTTGACGCTGATGGTGAGTTCCTTACTGCTCATCCTTATGCTCCTTGTCGTTGAAGATGAATCGCACCGCTTCCTCCGCTCGCCAGATGCAAGTGGAGAAGTCGGTTTGCTTAAAGTTAGAAATGTGCTTCTTCCAGCTGGCGATGTAAGCAGCCGTTTCCGTGATGGCATTGTCCACTTGGAGTCCGAGCCTCCCCATGCACAGGCAAGCACCAATGTCGGCCACGAGTTCCTCGACTGCGTTATCGGACGAACCGAAAGTGTTGCCGGTCGGTCGCTTGCACCTGTCGTCTCGGCCAGTGGAGTGGACGAGTTCGTGGAACAGCGTCTTGTAGAACAGCTCCCTTTGCGGAAAGCTGTCCACTCCTGGACACTGGACTGTATCTTTGGACGGGGAGTAGAACGCTTCCGCACCGCCGCCTATCAGCTGGATGCCCACCCTATCAGTGTACTCCTTGACGATGGCAAGTGCAGTGTCGTTCGTGACGGGGACACCGCCGAACTCCCAGAGGTGGCTGTACTTGGTTTCCACCCCCTCCGTCTGACTGCCAACACGGAAGACAGTGTAGCCACGGAGGAGGTAGTAAACATCAGTGACCTCGCCGGAGTCGTCTTTCTTCGCCACATCCTTTGCGAAGTAAACTACTTGGCCGTGTTCACCTTTCTTGACGCTGCCGCCAGCCTTTTTAATCTGGTTGAAAGTGGCATACTCGCCAGCGAAGTTCAGGAGCATACGGTTACGGAGTCCGTAAGGTCTGCCCTTGTAGTGGCTGACGATGCCAGTGCTGTTCACGACCCACGGCTTCGTCCAAGGGATTACTCCCTTGTCAAGCTGGTCGAGGATCGCAGAAGTGATCTGCTGATTTACGTTACTCATAATCCCCTCGCATTATCGAAGTAAATCTTTTTGCAGCCGCCCTTGGGATAGATGAAGAAGCCGAAGTCGTAGCCTCCGACGATGCCGTAACCCTTGGAGTTGGCAGTGTAGTGGTAGAATGTACCCCAGCAGTTCTGCTTGAGGTCGTCCAGTGTAAGGTCTGGGTATTCCTCAAGTATCTTGCTGGGAAGTTCACTGTGAGTCATGGTGATGCCTCCAGAACAAGCAGCAAAGCAGCTTCACGGGTTGAATCCATGAGCTGCTTGACTGCCGTTCTCTTGTTGATGTTTTTAAACTTACGGAGCCAGTGTGATGCTGACCCAGTGGTAAATTGACTCTCGCCCTCTGCAAGACGAGTGGCAAACTCACGGACGACACCGGCTGGGAACTTCTCAAGGAAGTCGTAACCTCCGTCCGGTGCTGCCTTGTAAGTATCGTCAATGGGAACAAATCGTAACTGGCCATCAGCATTATACTTATAACGAAGACCATACCACACTGCGTTGACCCCATTCGTCAGTAGATAACTGGCTTGTTCCGCCTCAGTTCTGGAAGAATCCAACGACAAAAAGGCTCGGGACAGTCCATCCCAAGCCTCGTTTATGCTGCATCGAGTGCGGCACTTGATTATTTGTGCGAGTCTTTTGTAGTCGAGCATGGTGCCCCGAACATACAGAACTTGCAGAGCGTGGTTACTAACGACTCGATGTTGTTCACTGTCAAGCCGTCGATAAGTTCGAGAGCTGCTTCACGAGCCGCTGACTGCCGCACTGGCTGGGAGTGGTTTGCACCACCATTTCCACAGCCGTAGCGGTCATATACTGTCACGAGCACTTCTTTGATTTCATCATCGTTCATTGTTGATACTCCTTTGCTTGTAGTACATAAGTGCGTCCGCCATAGCAACACACACTTGGAACAGTCCAAGCTGGTTGTTGGTATCGAACACATCCTGAACGAAGTCACCGGCTTTAGCGTAACGTGGTGCTTCGCCGTTCATAAACGACTGGTAAGCCTTTTCAAACTGTTCGTCGGCAGTTGTGATAGACTTGTTACCGCTGAGCATTTCATTAAAGGTTTTCATAAGTGGCTGGCCTCCTTGCAGCGTTAAAACGCTGGCTTGAATATTGTTAAAATAAGTCTATCTCCAAATATATTGCCGCCAAGCATACGCTTGAAGCGTTTGGCTTCGGCAGTTACTACGAGCCGCTGGCACTCCATCACGGTCTCGACCCGCTGGCAGATATTGAACACTGCCACTTCGTCAGTGTCGTGTTCGAGCCAGTGGACATTGAAACCGCTGTTGAAGTCGTCGGATGTCAGTAATGCAGGCGTGCCAAGTTGGTCGCCCAACACTGCGAACCCGACAGTGCGATTCGATTCGGGAGTAGGAAATATGAAAGTCGCACCCTCGCGAGTGCTGACCATCGTGTAAGTTTTCTGCATATTTGCTCCGTGTTAAGTGTTATCTGTTGGGTTCTGCCGGTTCGCCCGTCACCACTGACTAGACATTTTCAAACATCGATTCAGGTGGATTATTGAGGGCGTTTTCGTCCATCCAATAATCGCACAGCTGACCGTCAGATAATCCCAATTCAGACTCCAGCGTTTTGATTTCTTCAGAATTAAGAATAGTTTCAGCCAGTGTTGCAATAATGTTGAGACCGTTTTCTTTGTCCTTATATTTGGCATGGATTTTACGAACGGACGTAAGATCACACGGAATATCAAATTCCTGCCATGTCTCAAGGATGGAAGAAACGGCTGACAAAACAGAATTTACACGGCTGTTCCATTCGCCAATGACGGCGGCACGGGCAGCTTCACGTTTTGCACGTTCCTCAGCCAAATTGGGTGCCAAACAATCAAGAATCATATTCACGAGCGTCAAACGTTCATTATATTCTTCTTTTGTGTCGAGAGCCGCTTTCATTCCGTTTTCTTTTGCCTTTTTCACCTTGTCGCCAATGTAACCGCTTGAAGTGTGGCAAATGATAGCTAAATTTTGATAGCTAAACGGGGCTGTACGTTGGTTCTTAGATTCAAAAAAAGAACCGAAAGAACCTTTTTCAGCTTCGTCTAGCCAATTGTCAAGATTTTGACGTGCAATTTGCCACTCCTCCAAATCAGCCAGCTTGCCGTTCCAAATAAGATCTTCTTTAGAGACGACAACTGCGGCTTCGTTGGTTTCGTTGGCGGTGTTGGTGATTTCTTCAGTGTTGATGTTTTGTTGTTCCATGCGGAACCTCCTATTTTTTTTTTGATTGTCAATAGGGTGATTTTACCCTATTATATACCACGTCGGACATGATATATAATAGGGCAAAATCGACAAAACCCAACAGATAACACTTTAATAAATATCGCTTTTTCAATATGCCACCACGCTCGGCGGCGTGGGTTGTTTGGTCGAGTCTGTCACCCTCAACCACGTACACAAATTTAGAATAGTTTAGGACGAAAAACCAAACTTTTTTGAAGTTTATATAATCCAATTTGGAATAATGCTAAATTGTGCACTAGTTTAATAGCCTGCTTTAAGCCTGCTTTATGGAATAGGGCTTTATTTGCGTTTTAAGGCGGTTTTAAGGCTGTTTTTAGTTTACCCTAGTGAATATACACCCTAACAGCGATTAGGGGCTAGACACAAAATATCCACAAACTATTCACAAACTATCAACACTAAACTATTTTCTCAATTTGTCAAGGGGTAAATGATGTTAAATTTTATTTACATAAATTCCGGCGATTCAGTAGATAATCTTAAAATAGGATCTTCAATATAGTTTATATGATGTCAATTTATAGCAATATGTTATATATTATATAATATGTCAAAATATGTCAATACATTATATATTACATAATATGTCAATATGTGACAGCAACAATATATAAACTAATATGTACAAATTAAGGTATATGTCACAAATTGACACAAGAATAATAATTGATATATGTCACAATTTGACACAAAAATAATTGATGTTTGACTTTACCACTCCCACCCCAGTTATCAACAATATCAACAAGATATCCACTGTTTATGAGCCACTGCACACGCAGTCAACAACTTATCAACAGGTTATCAACAATGTAAACCCTAATCAGTGGATAAACGAGAGTTGTAAACTTTTGTAAACGCCACACTCCGCACCAGTTTCCAACTTGGGCAAGTGGGGAGAGGGGGTTTCGAAACTGCGATGATGAGGAAACGGGTTTCAGACTTTCATTCATACCCGCAAGACTTTCATTCATACTCGTAAAAATATGGGGCTAGGGGTACGCTTCGCATAAAAATTTGTTATATTGTTCACTGACCACCTACCTGATTGGCCTACTCCCTAATGGGCCAGTCAAGAACCCAACTAGGAGCAGCAGTATGGCTGATATCTCTTTTACCGAAATGGGTCAGGCCCTCGACGCAGCCGCCCAGTCTCGTGAACCTCAAGCAAGCGTCAGTTCCGTGAACCAAGAACCCGCTCCCGCCGTGTCAAGCGGTGACGGTAACACCGGTCACGAGGGGAACTCCACACCTCCGTCTGGTGGGGCAGCATCCCAACCGCCCAAGACAGACGACTCCCCGTCTGGTGTGGCAGATAGTGGAAAGACCGGCACTCCGTCTGGTCAGACCGATAAGGGGAAGGGATCCGGCGAAGCCGATGACAAGGCCGCTGCCGAGCGTCGCAAGCAGAACCACTGGTACGCATCCCAGCGTATTGCGGCGAAGGAAGCCAAACGCAGGCGTTTTGAACAGGAACGTGAACGGCTGGTACGTGAACAGGAAGCCTATGCCGACGAGAAGAGCGACAAGCACAATCCGACACTTGCAGCGGTAAAGCAAGACCAGATTCGTGAACTTGACATCGCCCGTATGCAGGAAGCACAGGAAGAATGGGAGCGTGAGGCCAGGGAACTGTTCTCGCCCGAAGATGCGGAAACCTTTATCGAAGACAGCAAGAACCTTGCTGACTGGCTCAACAGCAAAGAACCCGAACTTACGGCATATCTCGACAAGCCCTACGGCAAGCACTTGCTCAAGGGGTGGATGGACAAGATTGCCAAGAACAAGGACGCTGCGGCCCAGTGGCAGACTCTAACTGCTTTCCAGAAAAACCAGATAATCGACAACTATTACAGGCAGCTCGAACAGTTCGGCAACGACTATGCCGCTGGCAAGATTGACGAGCAGGGCAACCCCGTCCAGCAGACTCAGTCCCAACAGCAGACACAGACGCAGACTCCTCCGGCCCAGCAGTCCCAGCAACAGCAACAGACTCAGCAGGGTGGACAGAATCCGCCTCCGAACATCCCAGTCCCGAATAGTGGTCGTGATTCCAAAACTATCCCACCCAGCAACAATTTCGGTTTGATGTTGCAGGACGCTATGAACAAGCGTAACCTACCCTTGAACCGTGGCTGGTAACAAGGAACTGACAAATGAGCGAATTAGTCAACGCTACCCTTATGGCCAACTTGGCCGTAGAATTTAATGTCGGTGCTGACATCCTTTCTAAAGGAAACCGCACCATTGCCGACAAGCTCGGTGCTGCCAACATGACAGGCGACACCGTGAACGTTACCATCATGGACTCCGGCAAGGTCATCAAGAAGTCCCTCGACCTCGCACCGCTCCGTGGCACTCTCGGAGTCAAGCGTGGTTCCGTGCCTCTCCGTGTCTCCCCGATTGGCACTGCCGCAGAGTGTTCCGAGGGCGAACTCACCCTTGCCATCGAAAAGCCGAAAGTAATGGGCAAGCGTGTCGCAAACCTCCAAGACGAAGTGAACAAGGGTGCTTACCGTGGCATCCTCGGCTCTTGCCAGCCGTATGTCGCTAATCCGGGCAACAACCCGACTGGCGACACTATCGACCGTGCTTTCCGCCGTGCCTGCTTCGATGCGGAAGCCCACACGCAGACCTCCAAGCTCTCCGGCAACATCTTCGGCATGGCACATCCGCAGACTTGGAACAGAGTCGTTCCGTCCCTCCATGCGAACTTCGGTAACGGCCCGAAAGCCAATGACCTCTACAAGAACGAACTTGGCGACTTCATGGGCTACCGCTTCACCAAGGGCGTAGATACGCTCCGCTTCGAAGCACCGGACGTGGCCCAGATTACCGAACTCCAGAACGGCTTTACTATCAACGACGAGGGTATGCTTTCCACCACTATCGCTACCATCGACGGTAACGCTGGCACGGAAGACGGCGAAATCTACCCGATCCCGATGCTCCTCACCGATGCGACCACAGCGGCAGACGGCGTTAAGCACAAAGTGCAGTGCGTGGACGCTCTCGGCAAGCCGACCGGTATCGCAAAGTGCGTTTACTTCAAGTGGATTGTAGACACTTGGCAGGTCGTTCCGGGTCAGGGCTGGGTTCCAAACTCCGGTCACTGGGACTTGGCACAGCCGTTGTTCCTCAAAGGCCCTCGCAAGAACGCCCATTCCATCGCCTACGAAGAGTTCCTTGCCGGTCTCACTCCGGGCCTTGACAGTCACGGTTTCATCGACCCGGCTTACGACTGGTACGCAAAGAATGACTGGAACAAGGCAACGGGCATCACGACCGAACTTGACTTCACGGTCAGCAACTTCCTCGTGCCGCAGACCGAGTACCTCGCTCCCATGGTCATGTTCCACGAAGACGACTTCCTTGTCGGCATCAAGGGACTTGAAAAGATGGGCGGCAACGTGGATTCGTTCACTGTTCCGACCGAGTTCCGTGACAAGGGCATCATCCCGTGGCGTGGCACTTACTGGACTGACCCGTACACCAGCCTCTCGCTGTTCCGTGTGGACGGCTTGATGGGCTTCGGCATGTATCAGGGCGTGTCCGGTGCATCCATCTATATCCCGAACATCTAAACGGGAAACCGAGTATCACCCTAGAGGTGGTCAAAACGGGGCAGCCCCTGTGAGCGAGAAGCTGCGGGGTTGCCCTCTTTCTTTTAAAGCGAGGAACTATGGCCAAGTCCACTACCCTAAGTTTTCGTGGCGGTTCCGTGACTCCGGGGCAAGGCATCAACGAGGGAGACATCAATCCGCTCGTCGTAAACCGGAAGCTCCAAGACGGGACTCCCCAGCAACAGACCTATGACCCCCTGCAAACTGACCAGCATTTCGATTTCGGACGTGTGAAGTTCAGAAAGAACGGATCGGTCGTCGGGAGTTATGACCCGTTCGACAGCGACAAGAACATAGATTTGCCGGAAGATGCGACAGTCGTTCTTGTGAGTGCCGATGCGGCAGACCTCAACACCGTGCTTGCGGAAATCCTGTCAGACTCCAAGCTTCCGGTTCTGGAGATTGTAGGCGGCAGTACCGACGAACGCTACACGTACTCCGGCAAGGATGCAAACGGCGACTTCGTTTTCTACCGAATAACCGAAAGCGAGATACAGTTGGCGGTCGTGTCCAATATTGACGGGACTGTAAACTACACCACGTTGGACTTGAACAACGGCGGCAACTTGAGTTTCGCCCAGTTGACTACGAACCAGATTAACACTGTACGTAACACGACCCACAACCTAAACTGCGAAGTCCAGTTCAAGCGTGGAAGTCATATCTCAGTCGTGAACGCCGGTGCTGACGAAGGTTGCGTCCACCTCAAGGCCGGTACTTACTATTGTTCCGCAGTCGTGGACATAACGGCAGTCGGGCCGTACACGCCGGAATATTCCACAAATAGGCTCAGAATGTTCGGGAGTTCCTTCTATGACAACTCCGACCATTCGTTCCAGCTTGAACACTTGATGACTGCAAGCCTGATTGTCACAGTGCCTACTGGCGGCCAGAACTACCGGCTTGATTTCCGTAGCGATGTGAACGACATGCAAGCTTCCGTGACCAGCTTGAGCATAATCCAGCTCCATGATGCGGAAGCACCGGTGCAGGGCCACGAATATACAAGTGCTAACGACTGCATGGAAATAGACAACGACAACGATGTAATTACGTTTAAGTATGCCAAGAATATACAGGCGAACGCAGCAGACCAAGTCCCTTACACTCTCGACGAAAAGATTGCGGCCCAGCATGGTTTGAAGATAACAGCTCAAAACGTGGCAAGTCCCGGCCAACCGGCGTTCATCAAACTGTACATCGAACCGGTGACTGATCCTGACAACCCGGACGCTCTCGCCAAGTTGAGCGACCTCGAAAGTCTGGTGGAATCCCGTATTCTGGAGAATCTCCCTATCGGTGCGGCAACTTCGGAAATTACCCAGCTCGCCGAATATACCGGAAAGCTCACGATGTCGCTCTGTCATGCCAACATGGATTTTGAAATCAGGAAAGCCCATGACGACGTGACTGCCACCAAGGCGACCGTTTACATTACCAACTGCAACAACACGCAGAAACTCCGAGTCGTGGTGTTCCAGCCCATCTTCTACAACAACGCTTGGCGTTACGCACTCATAGCATGCTCCGATGAAGTGGTCATTCAGGACTTGAACGGCAACGGCTACGAGCCTAGCAACCCGAACCAGTTGGATTCCGGCGGCGTTCTCACTGTCGATATTGAGACTGTCTATGACGGTGCTATATTCGATACAGTCGCTGACACCCACACGGTAAAATCCACTGACGACATCTACATCGGGATTGTGGCCACCGGAACGTCGCTAAGTGCGGTAGGCTCGCACATCAACAACGGCGGCACAGTCAACACCCAATCTTCGAGACTTGTGGCGAGGATGAGCAACGTCGGTGCGAACTGGAATCCGAACGACTATCAAGGCGTTCCGCCTACCAAGAACATAGACGTGAACAACACTGACATTTCCGAGGGCAACCGAGTTTATGTCGAACTCCATAACAAATAGGAGGGTTTATGGCCAAAGCACTTGACAAAGTCAGCCTCTTTACCGACCAGCGTGACAACCTTCAGCCAAGCAGTCAGGAACTCGGCAGGGACAACATCGGTATAGAATACGATATAGCCGGTACTGACGGCGAGAGCCAGTACGTGCCGGATGCAGTGGATTATCACCTCACGGAGTCGTCCTTCGAGAACAGGGGAGGCGAAATGTGGTATGACTTGGACATCGGAAACCGCATCGTGGAAGTGTACTTCGACACCGGTTTCGACCCGACTCATGATCATTTCATCGCCTTGAAGCTTCCGTACTCCGGGAACAAGCAGCCGGAAATCTATACCAGACTGGTTCTGCACCTCAATACGAGCCAAGTCCCGATAGACTGCGGATATTTGGTGCTGTCCTACGTAAACGAGCGTGGGGACAGTGTACGCACAGACGGGCTGTATGCGGAATGCCGTGGAAGCAACAATCAAGGCGACCTCATGCTTGACATCTACGCAAAGACTGTTGGCCCAGTTGCCGACAAGAAGACCATCTGCCGTGTAACACCGCTCACGACAATCGAAATCACGACAGAGGATGGCGACTGATGTTCAAGCCTATAATACTCACCCCGATTAAGTGCGGCGACATAATTCCGCCGTGCGACTTGGGATTTCCAAGGCTAGTGTTCCAGTTCCCTATTCTGGAGTACCGGACACGCCAGCGTTCGATTGAGGTATGCAGGGCGGCGTTGCAGCAATACTACGCCCGTCATCTTGCCAAGAAGTACGATTCCGTGTTCCTGATTGACTCCGATGTCGTCGCTGACAAGGAGACTCTCGAAGTCCTCATCAAAGAGTGGAAACCGGGCCATACTCCTTGCGTGAACACCAAGGGCGGCATGACAAGCCACGTTATAGCATCCTGCTGTTTCTTGAGCAGGGAGGACTTTCTGGGAGTGGACTTTCTGGATTCGCCGGATAGCTGCCACTGCACGAAACTCCCCGAACCGTTTTACATAGCACGTGCAGCCACGGAGGTGCATCATGGAAGGGAACGCCGTTGATTTCTACACTATGATTGGAAGCATGCTGGGGACACCGGCAGCTGCGGCATTGATTTACTTGTACAACAAGGTGAAATCGCTGGAGGCAGAAGTGAATTTCCTCAAGACTGACAATGCCGAACTGAAAAAGACTACCACGGACATACGCTCCGATGTAAGTTTTATCAGGGGGAAACTTGAGGGGAGTTGATTGACTGATTTCAAAAAGGCTCGTAAAATAGCATCGTAGCACCGCCATATTTATAGTGCGTGAGAAGTGAAAAAAAAAATTCTATTTCAGAAGTAATTTTACCCCTAGCTACGAATATATTTTTACGAACCTTTTTGCAAAAATAAGGAGCACTGGTATGGAAGCACTTGAAAATATCTTAACTAAGCACTCGAAATACGCACTCGGAGCGGACGACGGTTCTTCCTCTCCAGCCGACAACACGTCCGTCCGGATGCGTAGCCGATACAAGGACGACGCTGACAGGGCCGAACTTCTCGACAAGCGGGACAGGCACGGTGAAATTACCCAGTACCAGCCTGACAGCCCTAACAACAGAAGGACTTGGGATAGCCTCACGCCTCGCGAGAAGCAGGACGACTTGGCCACCTATGCGGACTTGGCATCCACGGCTCTCGGTTCGGCCATGATAGGTGCTGACAAGCTGACCCGTCCAGTCGAAAAGGGTATGCACAGGATTTCCCTCTGGATTCCCGGCAAGGGCACTACTCCCAAGACGGTTGTCAGAAAAGTTCCTTACGATATAGAAAACGCCTTGCAACAGCGGTATGAATTGCCGGTACTCCGGGCTACTCCTGACAGGATTCCTACCGGACGTGCTCCGTACCGTGAATATCTGTACGATAACGCTGGCAAGGTCACGAGGGACGTAAAGCCGAAAGCCCTCTATGTGCAAAACCCGTACCAAAGCAGGGTGTACCTCGATACGGGAGTGGATAGGGTGTTGCCGGACTTCGGTTCGATGGGCAAGCGTGGCAAGCGTGCAACCGGCCCGATCTCGACGGAACTGATTATCAAGCGGTAGTTTCAGTCTCCGGTATCACATCGTCGATGACATCGAGACCGAGGGCCTTATACTGCTCAAGTGTGCCGCCAAAGAACAGTCTTTCGGTGGCAATGCGGTTCTCGTCGCTCTTGAGAGTCATTTGCTTCTTGAAGCTGGCGACATTCGCGAATCCGTCAGCAGGAGCGTTGTACTCACTTACAAAGACAGTCTTGCCGCTGTCCACAAGGACTTTGAGCAGCGTCTTGAACATTATCTGCGAGAAAGTACCACGCTGGTAGCCAGTTGTATTCTGGTATGGTGGGTCGAAGTAGATAACGTCGAAGTTCTCGAACGGGATGTCGAACATCGACTTACAGAAAACTTGCAATTTTGTTTTGGAGTTGTAGCCTTTCATCGCAAGCTCTACCTCGTGTATGCGGTTGAGGTTCGTGAGCTGCTCGATGTGGGTCATGTTCTTCAACTCGGCCTCGTCCGGCTTCTCCTTTACGATAAGCGTCAGCAAGTCCCGGAGTGCGTTGCGGCGTTCCTCGACTGTCGGGAGAGTGACGACATTGTGCGTCAGGGTCTTCCATTTCATCCTGCTCTCGCCCCAGAGGTATTCAGTCCCCTTGAACCCGAAGCTGCAAGTGTACTTTATGAGCCAGTCTTCGAGAGTGGCATCACGGTCACGGGCCTCGTAGAACTGGGCTTTCGAGACCATAGGGAAGTGTTCATAGTCGATTGTGTCGCCGTCCACCATCACTGCCTTGAGCAGCCCTATGATGGACTTGTTGATGTCATAACCGGTAACAGTTTTGTACTTCCCGGATGCGACCGCCGCTTGGAGAATCGCACCGCCGCCACAGCAGCAATCGACGAAGTTCGTTCCGCTGGGCAGACATTTCAAGATGCGTTCAGCGATGACGTTCTTTGAACCCTGATAGGGGAGTCCGTAAGCCATATAGCCTCCATAAAAAAAATCCTACCCGAAAATATAAGTTCTCGGATAGGATTTGGCTACGGGGTTTTACGGAGTTCAGCCGTTGGGCTTCTTTCTCATTTTGAGCTGTGTGTCGCACCAAGCGAGCATCTTCTTGTCGCCAACGGTGATAGCACGCTTACGCATGTCCTCGATTTTGGCAGTTTCGAGATTATATTTTTGCTGGTAGTTCAAGTTTGACTCCTACACGGATAATCCCGTAACGGGAGTTCCGTTCGTTTCGGTTGAGATTATGGCAGACTTTCAGGGCCGCTTCCCTGCGGTATCGGCACAAGCCTCGAACTCCGCTATGAAGTTCGACCACATTGAAAAGGTCAGTCCGCTTTTTCTTGAATGGCCACCACATCACAGGCCGCCAAGTTTGAGTCCGCACAGAAGTCCGTGCATAAACGGATAAAGCACAGAAGCTTCCCCATCCAGTACAGTATCCACTTCAAGGACTTGTTTCACAATTTCCGACGGTTTCGAGGGAATCTTCGGGTCTGGCTTCTCCTGCTTGAAAGCATCAATGAAATCGAGACCTTCACGAAGTTTCTGTTCTGCATTTGGTTCGCTCATTTCCAGTTCTCCTTTCTGGGTAAGTGTTGCGTGGCTTCGATGTCTGTCAGTTTCCGGCACTTCATTATGCCACTACACGAGGGCCGGAGCGTGCAATACCTGCACAGTTCACTTTTTAATTTGTTTGCCATTACTTGTCATTGTTGAATATGACTACCATCGAGGGGAATGGTGCAGAGTTGGTTGAGTTGCCGAACTTGAGACGACCCTTGACAAATCTCACTTCCACGTTCGGCTTGTTATAGATGTATTTGTGAAACCACTTGGTGTCAGTGCGTGCAGGTATCAGCATGACTGCCAACTGCCTGTGGTAATAGCACTTTGCAACCCACTCGCCGATACCCCTGCCGTACGGAGGATTACAATATACTCTGTGGTTTCCCCAGTCCTGAACGAGTCCGTTCTGCTCTTTCGTGAAGTACAGACGGCACTTATGGTTGGTGTCATCAGCACACGGATCGAGCGTAAATCCGAACTCGTCGTTTAGTTTGTCAAAGAAATCTTGAGGTGTCGCCCAGTTGTCTGTGCTTGAGCTGAATAATACTTTGTCCATATTCTGTTCCTTACAGATAAAAGAACTCCCCGTTCTAGTCTTACTGCCATGTGGGGAGTTCAATCCGGAAAATAGTTTGTTTATGATTTTTGTGCAAATGCCTTACTGTGAATGGCAGCGGCTACCGCATCTTGGATGTCGTGGTAGTCTGCCAGTCCGTTCAATTCGGCAAGCATTTCTTTTCCTTTACGGATGTCCCACCTGAAATTCTTGGCACATTCGACTGAACAGAAACGCTCCCTCAATGCAATATG
>Ga0265299_10000755_pt1 | contig 39313 bp, 41 predicted proteins | sample AusTroGonzalo_MG_4_FD_193485 | JGI IMG/M metagenome (GOLD analysis project Ga0265299, IMG submission 193485) | Bovine rumen microbial communities from tropical cattle in Woodstock, Queensland, Australia - Gonzalo_02 | ecosystem: Host-associated > Mammals > Digestive system > Stomach > Rumen ...
ACTTCTCGTTCGACTTGCATGTATGAAGCACGCCGCCAGCGTTCGTCCTGAGCCAGGATCAAACTCTCCATTGTCAGAAAAGTTATGTCCTTAGTTACATTCGCTAAAAATGTAACCGCTCGACTTCTTTTTGTTGTGTCCGTTCATTTTTTAAAAATCAACAGGTATATTCGTTTTCAGCTATTCTGTTTTCAATGTTCTGTATTTCGGGGTTAAAATTCTCCGCCCTTTTTCAAGAACAGAGTTTCCATTCCCCAGACCTAACTGCACCTTTCACCGTGCGAGTTAAATCTTATCACCGAAAAATTTCATTGTCAAGCAGTTTTCTTTTATTTGATTTTTATCATCTAATTGATGTATGCTCTTCCTCTTAATGAGGTTTAACCTTTTTCGGTGTTGTGATTTGCACCACATCAACTAATTTAAAACAAACATTTTTAAATTTCAACCCCATGGACTTAAAATTTTTTCGTTTTTTTAAAAAATTTTTCATGAATCAGCAAAATTAACCCAATTGGAGTTTACAAAACTTAATGTTATTTTTTCTTTCTGCCTTTTGTTATATTTTCTTATACTTTTTTGCATTTATATATAAATATATGCTAATATATATTCAATCATTTCAGTTATAAGCGAGGTATTTATGGCAAAAATTATCAGACCGTCTTTAGCAATCAGATGTACTCATTCAACCTGCAGAACGCTTTTTGAAGTTGCTCAGGTTCCCGAAGGAAAACAACAGGAAGTTGTTTGTCCGGGTTGCGGCGAACATTACATTTATCCGCCTTTGCATGAAGATGATTCCGAAAAACAAGAATAATGCCGCTTCAGAACAACAAATATTATCTGCCGTTCGGAGATTATCTTAAAAATCTTTTTGGTGAAAAAGTTTATAAAGTTACTCTTGACGCGGGTTTTTCATGCCCAAACAGAGATGGTTCCCTTTCTCGCGAGGGATGTATTTTTTGTGATGATTCGGGAAGTTTTTCAAGGTTATATTCAAATGCCATGCCTGTAAAAGAACAGCTTGTTACCGGCATGGAAAAAATCAGAAAGAAGTATCACGCAAACAAATTCCTTGCATATTTTCAGGCATACACCAATACTTACAAGCCTGTTGGGGAATTAAAAAAAATCTATGATGATGTTTTTATCGAAAACGTTGTCGGCATGTCTATCGGGACAAGACCTGATTGTGTTGATGAAGAAAAGCTTGATTTAATTGCTTCCTACAATGTTGATAATCGTTTTATACAAATTGAATACGGTATTCAGAGTGTCCATGACAAAACTTTAAAATTAATTAACCGTGGGCATGACTTTAAGTGTTTTCAAAGGGCATGCCATCTTTCCAAAGAAAGAAATTTAAAAGTTTGCGCACATGTAATTTTAGGACTCCCGAATGAAACTCATGAAGATATGATGCAAACCGCTAAAACCCTTGCGAAAATGGAAATTGACGGAATAAAAATCCACATGCTTGCAGTAATGGAGGGGACAAAAATTCACAAAATGTACGAAAACGGCGAAATAAATCTTATGAGTGAAGAAGATTATATTTCGACCGTCTGTGATTTTTTGGAATATCTTTCGCCAAAAACCGTAATTCAGAGATTAGCGGGAAACGGAAAGAGGGAATTTCGTGTTCATCCGAAATGGCTCGGCAAAAAGCTTGAACTTGTAGGGAAAATCGAAAAAGAATTTGAGAGAAGAGGAACCCGTCAGGGTTCAGATTTTTCAAACTAATTTTCTTTTTCTTTTTGTTTCTTTTCCTTTGTTTTAGGAACTTTTGGTACAGAAGAATACTTGCAGGCAAAACTGTACGCCTGAGCGACATCACTGTCCTCAACAATTCTTTGCGGAGTATATCTTGCATAATCAACAAGCATCAGCTGATTATTATTGTTGTAACCCTCTATCATAAGCGGTTTGTACATGTTTTCTCCACAATACATTAAAAGATAATATGTAGCATAGTACATGTCATCCTCACCGGGAGCATAATTTTGGTTATAAACTTTCATTTTTATCTCAGATATATTTTTGGATTTGTTGTATTTTATGCTGTCCAAATCAATTTCAGTCTGGCTTATTATCTCTTCAGCCACAGCAATTAAAGGGAAAAAGCAAATTGTAAAAATGAACCATTTAACTATATTTTTCATAACTTCTCCTTTATACGGAAATTATATCCGCACCTGTTTCCTTTTGTATTATCTTATATATTTTTACATTTTCCAAGTACCTTTTGTCAAAATGTAAAGTATCGACAGAAGTAATAATTGTCTGATGTTTTTCCTCAATTCCGTTCAGCAGAAAGGTTTGCCTTATATCATCAAGCTCCGCAAGCACGTCATCAAGAAGTAAAATTGCGTTATATCCGGTTTTATTTCTTATCAGTTCTGTCTGGGCAAGTTTGAGTGCCAGAACTATAGTTCTCTGCTGTCCCTGAGATGCAAATTTTTTGGCTTCAATTCCGTTAATATAAAACGAAATATCATCTCTGTGAGGCCCGACTACTGACTGAGCTCTGATTATCTCTTCAGGACGTTTTTCTTCAAGTTTCTGAAAGAACTTTTCCGCAATTTTTTCGCTTGTATACTCAGAAACATCATCAACTGGAACGTTTCCGACAATTGAAGATTCGTACAAAACTGATAAATTTTCATTTAAAGAAATATTTGAGTGTTTACTTCTTGCATATTTTTGAATTTCTTTTAAATAATTTAATCTTAAAAGAATAATATTGCTGCCTGTTATTGCAAGCTGTTCGTTCCATATATCAAGCATGGATTTATTTGAATTTATATTTCCGTTCAGGGATTTCAGATAATTATTTTTCTGAGTTTTTATTTTGTTATATTTTGAAATTCTGTCGGCATGGGCGGGGTAAATTCCGCTAACAGCACTGTCAAGCCAGCTTCTTCTGTCCTCGGGATTTCCTCTCAGCAGCAATAAGTCTGTTGCTGAAAATGATATTGAATATATTTGTGATAAATATTCTGATGCCTTGTTTTTCTTTATTTCATTGACTTTCAGCAATTTCTTTTTAGGAGGATTTAAAACCGCTTCGAGAGTTGTTTCCGCATCATTTTTACAGAACATGCCCTTTACTTTTGCAAATGTTTCACCCCATTTTATAAGTTCGCTGTCCTGTTTTGCTTTTATTGTATTCAGTGAAGTAAGAAAGCATATTGCTTCGAGCAGATTTGTCTTGCCCTGCGCATTTTTTCCGGTTAAAAGAATTTTATCGGTGTCAAAATCAAGGCTCAGCTCACCGTAGTTTCTGAAATTAAAGAGTTCAATTTTATTGATAAACATAAAAAAAGTATATAAGATATATCAGATAAGTGCAAAATTTTTAAGGTTGAGAGAGCTTTCAAAATTTGTTATAATAATATTATTGCTAATGGTTTTTGGAGTATAAATTGAAGTCTTTAATTGTAAAAATCGGGAAAATGCTCTACGATAAGGATTTAACCTCAGGGACTTCGGGGAATATCAGTATTTTGAGCGAAAATAAAATGTACATTACAGGAACGGGTACTGCTCTCGGCATGCTGACTGAAGATGATATTGTTGAAACCGATTTAAACGGTACAGAAATTGACTCCAAAAAAAAAGCTTCTTCCGAAAAACATCTCCACCTTGCAATTTATAAATTACGAAAAGATTTAAAAGCAATAATACATTGTCATTCACCGTTTTTAACGGCTTTTGCGGCATGCCGCAAAGAGCTTTCCGCACCTGTTATTTCGGAAAATGTTTTATACTTCGGAAAAATCCCGCTTGCACAATACGCAATGCCGTCGTCGGAAGAACTTGTCGAAAATACTTCAAAATTATTTGGAGATTATGAAACTGTTTTAATGGCAAATCACGGAGTTATTACGTCAGCAGATACACTTTTAAATGCTTTTTTCAAAATCGAAACCGCCGAAACTTATGCAAAAACATATATTTACTCAAATTTTGCGGGAAATCCCGTCTTTTTGGATAAAAATGAAATCAACGACCTTGAAAATTTAAAGGCAAAAATTCATAAAAAATAATTATTTTTAATTTTCGGTTTTATTAAAGATTTTCAAAAACATGCCGTTAATGTAAATAAATAAACACGAGTGTAGGGCGAAAATTGAATATTTCCATTTTATCGGGAATTAATCCGGTTACAGTTAAAAAATTAAATAATCAAATACCGACAAGGCGAATTCAGGGTATTCAAAGCGATACCTTTGTCAAATCTGCTGCCGTTAAAGAAAATGAACAGAAGCAGGCTTTTGATGTCAGTAATGCCCTTGATGAGCTCAGCCAACAAAAAAGTTTTAACGGAAAACCAAAATTTAACGAAGAAAAATTAAATGTTTTGGGAGAAATTTTAAAAGAGAACCCCAAAAAATGGAATGATATCAAAACAATTTCTTCACAGCCAAAAATGATAAGTTCACTCGTTTTGGAGTTTGCATCAAAAGATATTAAGACTTTAGATGCAATTACCGAATTGTCTTTAAAAGAAGATGAAAAAGGAGCCAAAAAGTTTTCCCCTCTGGAAATTGAGCAATTAGTAAGCAAGCTTGACGGTGACGGACTGAAAGTTGTCGGACAGCTTTCCGATACTCCTCTTGAAAGCAACAATATAATTAAAATTGCAAAAGATAAAAACATAAAGGATATTAATAAACTCAGAAATAAAGTAAATAAATTTTCAGAAAGCGCAAAAGATGTAAGAAGAGTTTCGTTCAGTAAAGATGAATATGATGAAAATGCTTACAATATCAGGATTGACATGAACAATAACGGTTCTAAAATTCTGCTTCTTGACAAAGATTTGAATGAAGCCGCCATAGAGATTGTGGAAATTGAGGAAAAAGGTTTTGATAAAGTTTTCCAAATCAAAAAATCAAAAGATTTCAGACACAACACAGTTTCTCAGATAACATCAGAAATAAATCCAAAGAAACCGCTTCCTGTTGTAACAAGTGAAATAAGAATTGTTAAAGATAAAAGCGGAAATTTAATTCGCAGAGAAGAATATCAGCTTTCTGACATTGCAGGAACACCGAACATAAAATATATTTACCCCGACGGGTCGGAAAAAATCATAAGTTCTGCCTCAACAAATGAAAAAACAGGAATAACCTCCGTATTTAAAAATATGGAATCTCTTGACGGAACACTCACGGAATATTCTTTTGAGGATGATAAATCCGGCAACATGATTTCTGATTACAAAATTACCGACAAAAACGGAAAAGTAATTTTTAATCACAGTATGACTTTCGAGGTCGTTTCCGAAAATAAATTCATTTCAACTGAAAATGACAAATATTATGAAATTACCGTTGAAAAAAATAATATAAACATAAAAAATATGCAGAACGATGAGATTACATCTCTTTCTTTCGACAAAATGAACGGAAACAGGGAAAAACTGCTGAATTCTCTGAAACGTATGCCTGCGGAAGAATTGATTGAACTCGGCAAAAATACAACAGAACTGGTCGGAATAGATAACCTGTTCCAGTCAACATACGCCGCAAAAACAAAAACAATTAATTCCGGAGATAACCTCTTTACAATTCTGCACGAAGCAGGACACGCAAAAGACTATGCAAACGTTGATGTTAAGCAAAAAGAAACATTAGCAAATTCAATATATTCAAATCCTGAAGTAAATAAGGTTTTTGAAGAAGAAAAAGCCGCTTTTAACAAGGCGTTTCCTCTTGCTCAGCGTGACCACATAAGTTACTTTATAAAAAATTCCGAACACAAAGACGGCTTGCAGGAAACCGTTGCCGAAGCAAATGCTCTCATAAACACAAGAAACACGGAAGATTTATTCACATTCCGTTCTCATTATTTACAACAGTACTTCCCAAGAACGATAGCAATGCTTGCAACAATTATTGATTAACGATTTCACCTGCGGGTCTTGAATACAGAAACCTTAAAACTTCATAATCATTTTTACTTATTTTATTAAGCGTTTTTTGATGCGGGACAAACATTATGTCATCTGCGTCAATCCCGTGACCGAGTCCGAGAGCATGCCCGAATTCATGCAAAGCCGTATGCAAAATCGTATCATCAGATACAATTTTTGGCGAATATTCGTTCGGCAGGCCGATTTCTATTGAAACCAGTCTGAAACCGGAGTTTATCAGACTGACATATTTGCAGTTTCCCTCAAAAACTCTTCCGACTTTTGTCCAGTTCACAACAATATCCGCCTTATCACGGTTTTCAGTATAAATAAGTCTGATAATACCTGTTTCAGACCATATTTTTGCGGCACTTTTAATGATTTGACAGTACTGTTCTTTTTCATAACTTTTTATACTGCTGACGATATCCGCAATATAGAAATTAATCTCGTTTTTATCCCATCTGCATATTCGTTTGTTAATCAGGCTGTCTTTTATATATTCTGAAAGATTATTCATTACCTAAGCTTGTTCTTTTCTTCTGTCTTCTCTTTCAAATTCTTCGACAAGACCTCTTAATCTGAAATAATCTCTGTTATTTTTAGCCTCATTAATTTCTTTCATTCTTCTGTTAGCAATAAGTTTATCATTGGGGTCGTTAAAAATATCCGGATGATATCTCTTAATTGCTTCCTTATACAAAGCCTGAAATTGAGGTGTAAGCTGGCTGGCACTGTTTTGTCCGGGTTCGGTTTTGTATAACTGTCTTATCTTCTTTTCTTCAAGCTCGGTTAATTCATCAAAATTATACTTTCTCAGCAAATCGTTTATTTCATCGGTGTATTTTCTTTCTTCGGTGCATTCTTTTATTAAATTCTCTCTTTTTTGCTGTTGAAGCAGAAATTTTTTCTGTTCATAATCAAGTGTTTCAAACTGCGATAAAACAGACAGATTACAATTTTTTAACGTTCTGTTCAATTCTGAGGTTTTTATATTTTGTTTAATTGCATCAAGAATTATGCTCTCTCTGCTTCTGTTTGAAGAACTGAAAATTTTCTTATATTTACTTTCTTCCTCGTTATTTAAAGTATCATAATTATTTTTTTTCAGTAAATCATTAACCTCTGCCAGGGTTTTTCTGGTTTTCAGTCCGTTTTGAATAATATCTTCTCTTGATAATTTATCATCTTCACCAAGAAGAGCTTTTAAACTTGTAGAACTAACAACCTTTTTTCTGCCCAACGTGTCCATATAATCCATAGTTTCATATTCGTTTAAGCATCTCAGATTATTTTTTTGCAAAACAGTATTCATTTCAAATCTTGATAAAGCTTGTTTTTTACCGTTTTCAATCAGTTTTTTTCTTAATGAAGTGTTGATATAATTCTGACGCATCATCTCATACCAATCAGCTTCAGTTTTATCAGCTATCTCATTAAGATTATTTTCTCTAAGCTTGATATTGACATCCTCAACGGAAAATCCGCGTTCGACACACGCATCTATGATTTTTCTTCTTGTTGTATTTGTTTTAAAAGAATTATCCACTGTATTTCTTGACTACTTATATCATATTACATATAAAGTATATGATTAAAATATCAAAAATGCTAATTTATAACACAAATTTTTACAACTTACATAAACATATTTAATTTTTTACCGATTTTTCTGAGTTTTTCATCATCAGGAAGAGGATTCATCGGGTCGGTATTTTGTGTCGGCATAATATTTGCCATTAAAGGTTTGCGGGATTCGTCAATTTTATTCATCATTTGGAATATATTATTATTTTCACCGAGCGCACCAACATTTGACTTAGCAAAAATATTATTAATTCCGCTGATATCAATATCACCTTTTTTTGCTCTGATATCGGTTTGAGCTGCACCCGAAACAGAATAAGGTTTATTTTGACCGTATCTGTCATTTTCATTTTCGGCAGGTTTAATCGGATTGTTTCTTTGATAATTACCGAGGTGCTGTGCCGCCCATGCAGGATTTTTTAACAAACTTTTTATGCCGAAACCTAATGTTAACATTCAAACTCCTCAAAATAACTCTCTATTATATAAAAAATTTTTGTAAACTTCAAATTCAAAAACCATGTGTTTTCTTTACATTCTTAACATTATTTTGGCTTACAAAATATCTGTTTTACTTGTGCCACAAACAAAATCAGTATTTATTCCGATTTTCAGTTTAAAAACAAAATAATTAATTTCTTAATATTCTTAATATATCAGAATTGTTAACAGTTTCATTTAATAAAACTAATGTGGTAATATTATGTGTGGAGTTTGGCAGAGGTATTGATATGAAAAAAATTTTTATTGAAGATATAAAAAATTATGAAAATCAGGAAATTACACTTCAGGCATGGTTATACAACAAACGTTCAAGCGGAAAGCTGCATTTCCTGCAATTAAGGGACGGAACAGGGGAAATTCAGGCAGTTGTATTCAAAGGCAATGTTTCAGAGGAAGTTTTTGAATTAGCAGACAAGATTACTCAGGAATCTTCTGTAGAAGTTGTCGGAACGGTGAAAAAACATGACCGTTCAAAAATAGGTTATGAGATTGACGCAAAAGACGTAAAGGTTATTTGTGAATCTCAGGACTATCCGATTACGCCAAAGGAACACGGTCCGCACTTTTTAATGGAACACCGACATTTATGGCTGCGCTCTCTGAAGCAAAAAGCAATTTTAAAAATAAGGCACAGAATAATTAAATCCGTAAGAGATTTCTTTGATAATCACGGATTTACTCTTGTTGACGCACCTATTTTTACACCAAATGCCTGCGAAGGTTCAACAACACTTTTTGAAACGGATTATTTCGACCAGAAAGCATATTTATCACAAAGCGGACAATTGTACATGGAAGCTGCCTGTGCAGCTGTCGGGAAAGCTTATTGTTTCGGTCCGACATTCAGGGCAGAAAAATCAAAAACCCGCAGACACTTAACCGAATTTTGGATGGTCGAACCCGAAGTTGCTTTTATGGATATTTGGGAAGATATGGATTTGGCTGAAGAATTTGTTGAATACATAGTTCAACAGGTCGTAGAACATTGCAGACCAGAACTTGAAACCCTTGAAAGAGATATATCAAAACTTGAAAGAATAAAAAGACCTTTCCCGAGAATATCTTATGATGAAGCCATTGAAATTCTGCACAAAAAAGGTAATGATACACCATACGGAGAGGATTTCGGAGGAGATGAAGAAACATTAATTTCGGAAGAATTTGACAAACCCGTTATGATTCACCATTATCCGATGAGTGTTAAAGCATTCTATTTCAAACAGGCAGAAAACGACAAAGCAGCCTGTGTTGACATGATTGCACCCGAGGGTTACGGAGAAATTATCGGTGGCGGACAACGTGAAGAAGATATTGAAAAACTCCTCGCAAAAATCCACGAACAAGGACTAAATCCCGAAACTTTTGACTGGTATCTTGATATCAGAAAATACGGCTCAGTTCCGCACGCAGGTTTTGGCTTGGGTATAGAGAGAACTGTTGCTTGGCTTTGCGGACTTTCCCACGTAAGAGAAACGATTCCTTTCCCGAGATTGATGGACAGATTAAAACCATAATTAATAAACAAAAAGCCGGGCTTTTACGCTCGGCTTTTTAAATTTCTTAATTCAAAATTATGCGTTAGCTTTTGCAGTTTCAACGATTACAGAAAATGCTTCGGGTTGATTTACAGCCATATCTGCAAGCATTTTTCTGTTTACTGTAATGTTTGATTTTTTCAAAGCGTTCATGAATTTTGAATAACTCATACCGTGTTGTCTTGTAGCGGCATTGATTCTGACAATCCAGAGTCTTCTCATATTTCTTTTCAGATTACGTCTGTCTCTGTATTGATACTTCAAAGCCTTCATTACGGCAGTGTTTGCTACTTTAAATATTCTGCTTCTTGCACCCTGGAATCCTTTTGCAAGTTTAAGAATTTTTTTATGTCTTTTTCTCAAGACGTTTCCGCGTTTAACTCTCATTTCTAATTTCCTTTCTTCTCAACTAACGTGAATACTTCTTGTACGGAAGTTCCTTGGAAATCAGTTTGAAATGAGTTCCTGAAATTTCGCACATCTTGAAGATTTTTCTTTTTCTCGAACCGTCTTTGTGTTGAAGAAGGTGACCGATACCGGCTTTTCTTCTGAGAATTTTACCTGATGCGGTAACTTTGTAGCGTTTTGCACCTGAACGGTGTGTTTTCAATTTAGGCATAGTTTTTTCTCCTTTTTTATCTTGTACCGTTTCAGCAGCTGCTATCCGATAAACCTGTTCTGTATTTCATACATAAATACTAACGATTTTCCTGCTAATTTTTATTTCTGAAAGTCCACAGTTAAGATTGTGCAACCCCTTACGGTGATATCCGATTTGACGTTACGACATGCCTTTCGCAAAATCTGAATCGATGTAATTATATTTTAAAACAAAGTTTTTTTGTGTCAAACGCTTTCAATGACTACGGGGCAAGAATTGTAATAATATTTCTGCCCTCTGCCGACGGTTTTCTTTCAACTGTCATTTTGACATCTTTCAAATCTTCAAGAAATCTTTCGGCAAGTGAGAATGCGAGTTCGGAATGCTGCATTTCACGTCCTCTGAGCATAACGACGATTTTAACTTTGTTTCCGTCAGCAAGAAATTTTTTAATATTTTTAATTCTTACCTGATAATCGTGCGTATCTATTTTATATCTTATTTTAATTTCTTTTATTTCGACTGTTTTTTGTTTTTTACGGGCTTCCTTTGCACGTTTTTCGATTTCGTATTTATATTTTCCGTAATCTAAAATCTTTGCAACGGGCGGCTCCTGATTAGGTGAAACCAAAATTAAATCCAAATCTTTTTCCTGCGCCATTTGTAATGCTTTCGAGGTGGACACAACACCATGATTAACACCCTCATCATCAATGAGCCTTACTTCTTTTGACCTGATACTTTCGTTCATCAACGTTGAGGTCTGATTAAAATCTTTACTGATAGCTTTCTCCTTTTATTAATTGTCATACGCTTTGTTTAATTATTTTAACAAGAATTTCAAACCATAGCAAGGGGGTAGTGCTAAATTTTATCTATATCATTACTCTGTTCAATTAATTCGTTAATCAAATTTTTTGCGGTCTTTTTACTGTTTATTGTTGCGTTACCGGCAATACACCCGCCCTCACAGCACATAACTTCCACCAAATTACAGTTTTCATCACATTTATTTTCTTTTGCGAATCTTTTAAGCAGTTTAATTGAATTTTTATTTAAACCGTTTATTACAAATGGTTTTACACTATTTTCATCTTTTAATGACTTTTTGACGGCCTCAGCAACCCCGCCGGAAACTCCGAAATTTCTGCCCTGTTTTGAGCTTTCTTTTTTAAATTTCGTTTCTTCACAGTCAAAAATTTCTATTTTTTGTGCGACAAACAAGGCACCGAGCTCTTCCACATTCATAACATAGTCAATATTCTTATTTTCAAAGCTTTCAGCTCTTTTTGCAACACACGGACTGATGAAAACCGTTACAAATTCAGGATTGTTTTTTTTGATGAGTTCCGCAGTATAATAAAGCGGAGTTTCTGTTTCGGAAACAAAGGGTTTTATTTCCTCAAGGTGCTTTTTAATGAGCTGATTATATCCCGCACAGCAGGAGGTTGTCATAAAAGGCTGTCCATTTTCTGTTATTCTTTCGGCAAATTCCTTTGCTTCATTTTGAGCGGTAATATCCGCACCCTGAGCTACTTCATAAACATCGTCAAAACCCGCCTTAATCATTGCGGATTTCAATTGATAAATATTTCCGGGGAATTGTCCCGCCAATGCGGGAGCTATCAGTCCGACAACTTTTTTATCCGACTTCATAACCTTTAATATATCTATTATCTGGCTTTTTTCGTGAACTGCCCCGAACGGACAGGCGGATATACATTTTCCGCAGTTTATACACTTTTCAAAATCAATAACCGCAAAACCTTTTTCATCTTTTTTGATTGCATTTACGGGACAAACATCTTCACAGGGTATAGTTCTTTTAACTATCGCATTATAAGGACAATTATTCATGCACATTTGGCATTTTTTACATTTTGAATTATCTATTGTTGATTTGCCGTCTTTTATTGATATTGCACCGAACTTACACGATGTCAGACAAGGTCTTGCAACACATCCCTGACATAAATCGGTAACAAATATCTGGCTCGGAGCACAGCCTTTGCAGGCAACCTGAAGTACGGTTAAATTTTTACCGTCAATTTCGGTTCTTTCCATTGCTCTTTTTGCGTAAGTTGCAAGTGAAACCGTTTCATCATCCTCCTCTATTTGAAAACCGAGTCCAGCAATTGTTCTGTCTTTTAAAATCGCTCTTTCTTTATAAATACAACACCTGTAAGGTACTTCCGTGCCTTTTTTTCTCATTTTAAAAGGGATTAATCTCGTATTTTCCTCAAAATTATCAGACAAAAATGCTTTGATTAACCGAACCAAAATTTCTTTTTTTAAATGTATTGCCTGCCCCGCATTGTACATTTTTATACACTTCCCAACTTTTTATCAACTAAATCAAGCACTTTTTCGATTGTTGCTTCTTCAATCACATCTTCATCAATTTTAACATAAGGTGCCTTGGAATACTCACCGTTGTCAGAACATAATTTTAAGCACGGTCTGCCGATAATTTTTACCTTTTCACCGTATTTTTGGGGGATAATATCATATAATTCCTGAAGATTGGAACCGCCCATAACAAAGCAGGTTGTTCCCATACAAACATTTACTTTTATTTGTTCCATTTTTTGCTCCCTGAATATTATTTTACTATAAGTTTTATTTTTTGTCTTTTAAATAAAAAGTAAAATTCAAAAAATTACAAAAAATGAAACAGATTACTTTTTCCCCGCAAGAGAATACAGCATCATTTCCTGTGTATATTTACCACCACTGACGGGAAATTCACACGAATATTTCGGTTCCAAATAATAACCCGACAGATTATCACTGCGATTTGCTATATTTACCGCAAACATGTCTTTTCCGTAAGCATTAGGACCTTTGTGACCGTTTATATCAAACAAAAACAATGCTCCGCCACCCGCACCATACGTAATAATAATTTGTCCGTCAGATAAGACATAAGAATAATTAACATTGTTTACGTTATTTTCACTGAAACCGCTGCATCCGCTGCTCGGATTTATAGATTTATATACCGGAATACAACCATCCGCCAAAGAATTACCTTTACAAATTTTTTGCACAGAAAGATTTTTTGCAAAAGCATCATAAAAAGCCCTGCAATCACTCGTTTCTGTTTTGCTGAAATCATAACTGCCTGTAGAAACATCCCAATAGTATGCGCATCTCACATATCCGTAAAAGTCATTCATTACAGTCTTTCTGAGTGCCTGCGAAAAAGAAGAATATGCCTTTGCAAATTGTGTTTTTCTCTCCTGGTCCTGCATTTTATTTATCGCGGTCGGTATGGTCAAAGCGGCAACAACTCCGATGATTACGAGCGTTATTAATACTTCAGCGAGCGTAAAGCCGTTTTTACTTATTTTGAATTTATGCCAATTGTTTTTCATGTTTCCAGTATAACATATTTTAAAAGCAGAAACAGTTATATTACTTTTTCTATTTTGTTAGAAAACCTATGGCTATTTGGTTTTGGTGTCAATTACTTTTTGTAAATTTTTATAAACTGTTTATATTTTGCCGTGTTTTGTAATGTAGAAATACATTTTATTGTCATTACAAAATAACCCGTCAGAAACAACTGTTTCTAATGGTGTTACATATTTGACAGAGGTAACAAAAATAAATAACATTAAATTCTGAAAGTTAAATATGATAAAGACGTTTAAACTTATATTAATTAATATACTGATATTTATACTGTTGTTCTTTTTGTCAGAGTATATTGTTTACTTTTTCTGTATAAAAACAAATCCTGTCGGCGATAACCCTCCGCAAAAATTTCATTATCTTCTGCGCAATCCTGACATTTATATTGATGATATCAGTAATTTTTTTAACGGAAAAAGCAATAACTCATTTGGCAGATTACCGGTTGGACAGGAATATAACACAACACCAATCACATTATTTGGCTGTTCGTATGCTTTTGGGCAAGGTCTTGAACCAAATCAGACTTTTGGATACAAACTTTCCGAACTGTTAAAACGACCCGTTTATAACCGTGCTGTCCCCGGACAATCATTTCAGGAAATGTATTATCAAAGCAGTAACAGAAATTTTTACAGACAAGTTCCGCCTTCTGATACCGTAATATATATAATGATGACAGACAATATCAGACGACTCTATACAAATATTTTTGACATGAATGTTCTTGGAAATTATTTTATGCTGCACTATGACATTAAAGACGGCCAATTAATATATCAGGATTATTCTAACCCCATAATGAATTTTATTAAATCACTATATATTGTTAAACTTTTACACTTAAAGTTTACTTACCTTTATGTTACGAACCCCAAAAACCAACAAAAAATTGCTGACGATACCGTTTTGTATTTTACCGAAACAAGAAAAAATCTTGAAAACAAATGGAAGAAAAAAATAAAATTTTACATTCTTTTTTATCAGGACAAATTTTTGTATTCCGATTTATTAAAGGAAAAACTTGAATACAACGGATTTAGAGTAGTAGAGTTATATAAACTGACAAAAGAAAATATTAATTCGGACAAATATAAAATTCAAAATGATGTTCACCCGAATGAAGCTGCATGGGATTTAATAACACCACTCTTTATTGAATTTATGCAAAAAGATGAAAATTCAGAAAAATATTCAGAAACTTCAAATAAGAATTAGCAAATCTATTCGGTTTAAATTATTTTTTTGAATTATTAAAACCATTTCCAATATGGTGGTATAAATATTTTAAGCGGGCAATGTCTGTTTATGCTATTATTATCCTGTTAATTTTCAGATGTTTTGGCGGTCAAATGAAAAAAGTTATTATATTAAATGGCAGTCCCCGAAAGAATTTTAATACGGCACAATTGCTAAAGGAAGCGCAAAAAGGTGCTGAATCAGCAGGCGCAGAAGTTGAATATATAAATCTTGTTGATATAAATTTCAAAGGCTGTATGAGTTGTTTTGCCTGCAAAAGAAAAGGGGTAAATCTCAATGGTTTGTGTGCGTTGAAAGATGATTTAAGACCGGTTCTTGAAAAAATCGTAAACGCAGATGCGGTAATTATCGGAAGTCCGATTTATTATTCTTATCCGACGGGCATGTTCAGGAACCTTTTGGAAAGAATGCTTTTTGCTGGCGGAACTTATATGATAGATGAAAACGGAAAACCAATGCGGAATTTGAAACAAAACATTCCTGTCGGGCTGATTTTTACAATGAATGTTCCCGCAAATTTAATGCCTCAGTATGAGTATCCAACAATTTTAGGGGCAAATGAAATGTGCTTAAAAATGATTTACGGTTATTGTGAAACTTTAAATGTGTGCGACACTTATCAATTCACCGACTATTCAAAATACGACTGTAATATGTTTAGCGAAGAGCACAAAAAACAAGTTAAAGAAACCCAATTCCCGAAAGACCTTGAAAAAGCTTTTGATATGGGTAAAAGATTAGCAGAAATGGATATATAATAAATCTATGAATAAAATGAATATTGCAGTAATTACAGGCGCAAGCAGCGGATTTGGCAAGGAATTCGTTAAACTTTTAGTTAACGATAATAGTCTTGATAAAATATTTGTGCTTTCAAGAAATGAAGAAAAATTAAATAATTTAAAATCAGAATATGGTGATAAAATTCAGCCGTATGTTATTGATTTATCTGACGTGGAAAACATCAAAAACTTTGGTAAATTTTTAGAAACTCAAAATGTGAATATAAAAATATTAATAAACAATGCAGGATTTGCAAAGTTTTGCTCTTATGATGATATTTCTATTGAAGAATCCATTAATATGATTGACCTCAATATATCAGGTGTTGTTGCAATGGGATTAGTTTGTATTCCGTTTATGGAAAGGGGTTCACATATTCTGAATATTGCGTCTCAAGCCGCATTTCAGCCTGTACCATATCAAAATATTTATAGTGCAACAAAATCATTTGTAAAAAACTATTCACAAGCATTAAATGCTGAATTAAAAGATAAGGGCATAACAGTAACTGCCGTTTGTCCGGGATGGATGAGAACCGATTTGTATAACAGAGCCTGCATTAATGCCGAAAAAGGGACAACTAATTTTATGTTTATGGCTGAACCTGATGTTGTTGCAAAAAAAGCACTAAAAGATGCTTACAATGGCAAAGATATTTCTGTATATGGCCTTTATGTAAATATGTGCCGGCTTATGTCAAAATTTCTCCCCGAAAAATTGATAATGAAGATTTGGCTGTTAATGCAGGGGATAAAATAATAACCGAAAGTTTATTTAAAATTTTCCGACTTTAGTACAGCAAAATTGTACTATATATTGGAAATAAGAATGGAAAACGTGATGGATAATTTATTATATGTTTTGTTAACTAATGTTGTCATCATATTATCTTTAATTTGTACAATTGCTTTAATAATTATTAAAATAGTAAAAAAGAAAAAGTTTAGTTTGTTAAGCTGTTTGTTATTACTGATTTTTATAATCGGTATGTACTTGTTTATTCCATTAAGATATACATATTTAGGCTTTGCATACCAAAATCCAGAAATGTTAGAAAAAGCGATAAATTTATCTGTTAATCCTTATGAAAAACGATTATGTAACAAATATCTTGCAGAAATATATGCAGATGATATTTTCCACCAAAACATAAAAGACGGAAACAAAGCTATCAACTATATGGAAAAAGCATTAAAAGGCGAATACAAAAAATACAGGGGTGAAACAACAATTCTTGCATTTTGGTACTCAATTAAAGGTGATTATAAAAAAATAACAGAGTTAAATGAGATTTTAGGTACTACGGCTAAAATGTAAAGGACATGCTAATTATGAGGACTGATTAAAAGAAAAACGGGATACAATGCGGACATTTTGAGGATATAAAACGGACATTCCGGACATTATCTCAAAATGAAAAACCCGCCTCAAAGCCCGATATATCGGCAAAATTTAATAAAAAACCGCATCTGAATGTCCGAAATAAATTACAATTACAATTAAAAAAGAGCCCTTGCGGACTCTCTTTTAAATGGCGGGACCGACGCTTCAAGGTTCGAACTTTTTAAGAAATATTACGAACACCTGAATGACATTCCAGTAATCGAAAAGATATGTAATTTAATATCTTTCCTTAAATTGGTTATATAAATATTCTAATTATAAAAAGTTAATATAAGAGTAAATATAGTTAGTTAAACTGTGCTATTATTGTTCTATAAATTTTAAAAATATTTGTTATGAAAAATATTCTATTAAATATTAATAAATTCAGAAAAGAACATAAGTTCTTATTTTTAGCTCTTGTTATATCTTGGTTGGTAGGATTATTCTTATTTTTCGGTAATCTCGAATACCGTATTAGAGCATCATATAGTTATGATGATTACAACTATTTAAAACTATTTTTACAATATATATTACCACCAATAGCTGTTTCACTAATTTCATTTGTTGCTTGCAAAATAATGCAAAAATATCCCCATTTAACTAAATGGATATCAGCAATATTAAATATAGGCTTTATAATATATGAATTAATTCCATTTTTTGCAGCATTACTTTTTCTTTTTGGTTTTATTGGTGCAGCTTTGATGGGTGTTGACCTTTTTAACGAATATCCATCACACTAATTATAAAATAAATTCATTATTTTAAATAGTTTTTAGCTATTTCTTTAGCAATTTTAACGGAATACACAGAAAAATAAGGTTTTAGTCGACCGCGTTCTTGATTTAATCAGTCCTGATACAAATAAAATCTGTAATTTGATTAAGTCATTGATTTTAGTTACATAAGATAAAGTAATTTATTATTTTTTATAAAGTTAGTCTAGGGGTATATTGTTTTTTTATTTTTTAACATTATAATAACATTGTGAGATTTTTTCTCACAATATATTAAGAGGTATTTTCTATGTTGTGTCAATATTCTTTTGAAAATTATAAATCTTTCAAAAATGAAGCTTTATTAGATTTTTGTCCTGATAATATTTCAGAGCACAAGGATTCCTTAATAGTAGATAAATATACTTCTGAAAATTTTTTGCCAGTTGCTGTTTTATATGGACCTAATGGTAGTGGTAAAACAACTGTTCTAGAGTCTCTATGTGCATTATTTAATAAAATAACAAGTTATCTTTTTATAATAAAGATGCCTAATGATACAAAAAGTCAAGGGATAATCCCAATATCTTTATCAGATAAATATCATAAATTTGATAAAACGTGTAAAAAATTACCTATAAAATTTGACATTACATTTAAAATTGAAGATATGACATTTAATTATTATATTGCAATTATAGAAGATAAAATTGTTGAAGAAAATCTATATTATAAAAAAGCAAAAGAAAAAGATGCCAATATAATTTTTGAAAGAATCTCTAAAAAAATTAATTTAGGAAAGATATTAAATGGAATTATTGCAAATAAAGTTAATGAACAAATTCCTTTATTATCTTATATCGCAATTAATTATGATATAGAAATAATTAAAAAAATAATAAAATGGATGATAAGTATTCCAAAAATAAATTATGACAATCCTTTATATGATATTAATGCTTTTTATCCCAAAAATGAAAAAATAAAAGAGCAACTTTGCAAATTATTATATTCAATGGGTATTAATATTCAGGATATTAGAGCAGAGAAAGATAGTAATGGTCATATTATTAATGTATATATGAAACATAATATAAATGGAAAGATTATTGAAATTCCATTTCAAGAAGAATCTGCTGGAACGAGAAAAGTATTTAATTTGTTATTTTATATTATTAATGCTATTGATAATGGTTTATTAACTATAATAGATGAACTTGATGCAAAACTCCATCCTCAATTACTTCAGTATATTATTGAACTATATACAAATCCAAATATTAATAAAAAAGGTGCACAATTAATATTTACATCACATGATATACATACAATGTCTTCTGACGTATTAAGAAGAGATGAAATATGGTTTTGTGCGTTAAATCCACAAGATGCATCAGCTATATATTCACTTAGCTCATTAAAAAAGCCTAATGGTAAAAAACCAAGAAAAGATGAAGTATATGGAAAACAATATTTGGAAGGCAGATATGGTGCAGATCCATACCTTAAAAAAATATTAAGTTGGGATAATTAATGAGTAAAAAATCTAAAGAACAAAATAGAATAAACAATAAATTTAACTTCAAAAAAAGAGAACTTATAGTTGCTAATAATGAATTACCGTTTTATCTTTATATAGTTTGTGAAGGGAAAAAAACGGAGCCGAATTATTTATATTCACTATGTTCTGAAATTAATAGGAAATTCTATAAATATTCTCAAAAAACAAGAATAATCATTAAAGGAACAGGTAAAAATACAAGAAGTTTATTAGACTTCGCAAGAAGTTCTGTTGAAGAAGAAATGCCATATGCGGATGAAGTTTGGCTTGTATACGACAAAGATGATTTTCCAAAAGATAATTTTGATAATACACAGTATAGTGCAGAAAAAAGAAAAGATTCAAGAAACTATAGGGTTGCATGGTCGAATGAGTGTTTTGAATTGTGGCTGATTCTTCATTACCAATACTATAGTATTCCAGTTGATAGAAACACATATAGAAAGGAACTGAAAAAAATACTTCCTGAATATAAAAAGAATATGCCGGATATATATGAAAAATTAAAAGATAGAATACCTGAAGCAATTAAAAATGCTAAAAAATTATATAAAACTTATGATAAAAATATTTCTCCATCAAGAATGTGTCCAGCTACAAGATTTTATGAATTAGTAGAATATTTACAAAAATATTCTAAATAAAACGAAAAATCGAAGAAAACATTTTTAGTCTGTATTTATAATTGTAGGTTTCTTTAAAAACGAAACCTTCATTTAAAGAAATATGATATAATTTTCAATATTTATTAAAGGGAATTTTTATGTCCAATATTATTGCACTTTTATTTCAAGCTTTTCTTCTTATTTGTGTAGTCCTGTTATTCCTTGGACTTTATAAATGGTTTCAGTATGCAATTTATATTCTTTCACATTTAAAATTATTCAAATACATATTCTCATTTTCTTCTGAAGTTTAAGGGGTTATTCAAATTTTATGTATTATACTTCTTCTTACTGCTTTTAGCGGCGAGATTTGGGCATTGTCAACGGGCAAAATCCATTTAGGCGGGTGTGGTGGTGGCCCAATGGAATTTAGAAGTGCACTAAAAAAATCCGTTTCTTCTATTAATCAGGCAATTACTTTAAATTATGCTCTTGAAAATAAAGTTGATACGGGAAGTTTAGAAAAATTTGCAACTATGTTTACAAAAAGAGTCTCAACCATTGATGTAAGATATCTTGAAGTTGCTCCATATAAAGTAAAAGAATGGAAGCATTATGATGACCCGCATACTTATACTTATAAGACAGTAAAACATCCTTATAAAGAGTATTCCAAAAAGGAAATCAGAGATTTTAAACTGTCTGAATATAAGGGTAAACCGATTATTCAAACAGCAGACGGAATGCTTTTTATGTTCAAAAAATTCGCCCCCGGCTGTAAATTTGTTGATACAGAAAATCCTGAAAATTCGGATTGTATTATGGTCGTTGATGTTAATGGAATTAAAAAACCTAACGAAATGACAACACAATCTCAAAGACCCAAAGACAGATATGAAGTTGTTATTTGGGGAAATGAGAATAAAGCTACGGTTTTAAATAAAGAACAACAAAAAGTAATATTTGATAAACCCTTACAATGAACAGGAATAAAGCTGATGGACGAAAATATAAAAGATGAAATAATTGAAAATACAGAATCTCAAGTAGAACCTCAAAGACCGACAGATGAAGATATTTCAATATTCAGAGGGAAAATAATTAAGTTTCTTGCTCTTTCTGTTGTCTATGTTTTCATATTTGGATTTATGCTCTTTGCACCTGTTTTAACGAGTAAACCCGCAATATATTTGTATCCTGAAACAACTTCAAAAATTGAAATTAAACTTGATAAATCTATTAAATATCAGACAGTTATTCCTAAATATCATAAAGGCTGGGTAGTTGAAGCAGAACCAAACGGCACTATAAGAGACCTGCAGCCTAAATATACAGACTGTAAAAAACTCCCTTATAAACAATTCGGTTTTGAATATTCTAAAAATGCCTGTGAAATAAACAAATATCCTTACATATACTGGGACGGTTTTCAAATAAAGAAACCACTACCTAAGAAAGATGAAGGTTTTATTGTTAAAAATGAAGATATAGTTACCTTCTTATCTTCAAAGGCAGATGAAATGTGCTTTATAGAAGCCGAGAAAAAAGAATTTGTACGTTATTGGGCAAAAAGAATGCAGGAAAAGAAATGGAAGTATTACAGAGTTTACTTCCTGCAAAATGAAGAAGTTGATAACTATATGCCTATATATGTTACCCCTCAGCCTGATAACTCAAACAGAGTTCAAATAATAATTAAAAAAGGCAAAAAGAACGACAAAATAACAGAGCAAAAGCTTCTTCCGTTTAACCGAAACGGATTTACCATCGTTGAATGGGGCGGAACGATTAAATAAACTGTTTGTAAAAATAATAGGTTCGAACTCCGAAACTATATAAAAAAGAAGCCTAACGGCTTCTTCTTATAAATGGCGGGACCGACGAGGCTCATCACACCTTCGGCACTTTGTGCCTGCGGATACAGGCTCAATCTCCTCACTTCGTTTCGTCGTTTCGCTTTGTATCGCGACTCTGCAGTCGCTCGTTCAATACCTCAACAATTTCACATTAAAAAGAGAACCAAAAATGGTTCTCCTTTTAAATGGCGGGACCGACGAGGCTCGAACTCGCGACCTTCTGCGTGACAGGCAGACACTCTAACCAACTGAGCTACGATCCCAACACTTTGTATGCAAATTATAAATCAATAAAAAATTTTTTGCAACCGGATATTTAACGCAATCAAAATTTTCAGAATAAACTTAACTGTTGTGCAAAATGTTTTTCAAAATATTTTGGTCTGTGATGTTCACAAAGTCCGTATTCATCAACGGCTTTCAAATGTTCTTCGGTCATATATCCTTTGTTTTGTTCCCATTCATATTGAGGGTATTGTTTTGATAATTCTGTCATATATCTGTCACGGCTTACTTTTGCAAGAATGCTTGCCGCCGCTACTGTTGCAGATTTACCGTCGCCTTTTACAATGGTTTTTTGTTCATACGAAAAATCAGGAATTTGTTTATTTCCGTCAACAATAATCAAAATTTCCCCGCCACTGATTTTTGAAATTACATTCTCGCATGCCCTCTTCATACAAAGAAGTGAACATCTCAAAATATTTAATTTTCCTATTTCCTCAACGCTGCAAGATTGGATATCATATACGGCATTTTCAGCAATAATGTCGTAAAACCGTTCTCTTTCATCTGGATTTAATTGTTTTGAATCGTTAATACCTACAAGTTTTTCAGTCAATTTTTTATTAAAGTCTTTAAAACAAACCGCCGCTGCATAAACAGGACCTGCTCCGGCACCTCTTCCGACTTCATCTGTTCCGATTAAAATGGTATTTTTATTTTTTAAATTTTTGTCGAAATTAATCAGGTTCATCTAAAGTCAGCTTTCCTAATCTTCCCTCGCGAAAATCCGATAACAGCAAGGATGAAGCACGGAGAATATCTGGTTTTGAATTTGTTATTAAAAGATTTCTTTTTTTTGCAATACTTTCAATGTCTATCTGTTCATCTTCGTTAAAACCGTATCTTTCCTTAATTCTGTCGGGATATTGTATCATCATAAGTTCAAGAAAATCTGCAGCAATACTTTCAATTTCATAAGCATTTTCACCAATAGAATCAACAAAAGCAAGTTTTTCCGCAATGGATTGTTCAACCTGTTTTACGGGAATAATCCCGGGAGTATCGAGTAAATCTATACGGGGGTTAATTCTGACCCATTGCTGCTGTCTTGTAATTCCTGCCTTTGCACCTGTTTTTGTTTTGGATTTTCCGATAAGTTTATTAATAATACTTGATTTCCCGACATTTGGCATGCCTATAACCATTGCCCTTGCAGGTCTTGGAAGAAGTCCCTTTTGAATTAATTTTGATATTGACGGTTTACTTAAATCAGCAGCTTTATTTATAATTTTATTTATATCCTTTGAATTTGAAGCAGAAGTTAAAATTATTGAGCAATTACGTTCTTTTTTTATTGTTTCTGTTAATAATTTTGTTTTTTCCAAATCAGCCATGTCTGATTTATTCAGCAGCAATAACCTAGGCTTGTCATGGGTAAGTCTTTCTATATCAGGATAAAGAGAACTGACAGGAATTCTGGCATCCGCAACCTCAATAATAATGTCAACAAGATTTAACTGTTCTTTTAATTTTCTTTCCGCTTTTGCTATATGCCCCGGATACCACTGAATGTGCGACATAAACTTCTCCGTCCGTCTATTACAAAAGCCATAACCGACTGTGATTATGGCTCCGAATTTCTTTAAAGATACTTTCCGATATCTTATTTTTTGTTATCAATTTTTTCTCTGATACGAGTAGCTTTACCGCTTCTTTCACGGAGGTAATACAATTTTGCTCTCTTAACATCACCTTTTCTGATAACGGTAATTTTTTCTATACGGGGAGAATATACGGGGAACACACGTTCAACACCAACACCCTGGAAAATTTTTCTTACGGTGATTGTTTTACCTATTCCGCTTCCTCTTTTTTTGATAATTGTTCCTTCAAAAGCCTGAATTCTTTCCTTGTTACCTTCAATAATTCTTACGGATACTTTAACTGTATCTCCGGGATTTAAAGGTGGTAACTCTTTATTCATTTTGTCTTTGTTTAAATCTTCAACTATTGTATTCATGATTTTAACCTTCCTATTAAGGGCTTGCTTAAATATAATATGTAAAACATGTTTTTTATACAAGCGGTTTTATTATTTTTATTTAATTTTTTTAAACAAAACCATATAAAAAATGTATTCTTATTGTCAAATTTTGTTGGTATGATACCAAATATCCCCGATAGCGAGGTCGAAAAATACCAAAAAAAATTGTTAAATAGTATTGGGGAAATAAAAGAAAGGTTTAAGCGCTATGTCATTTATATTTGATTTTTTGAAAGATATATTTTGTCCGACTCCGCAGACAGGTCTTATAGGACTTTCCGGTATTAAATCGGTTAAAAAAGTTAGTTCTTCAAAAAAATTTTGTAAGAAAAAAGAACCTAAATTATCAGATTTAATGAAGAAAAGTCATAAAGAACTGAAAGTTTGAAAAAATTTTTCTGTAAAATAAACAAAAGTCCGAACAGTTTTTTAAATTAAAGTTCGGACTTTTAAATTTTAATTTTTGTTTTTATTTGGAAAATTTTATTTCTTCATTGGTTTTAACATATTTTTTTGATTTATTCATTGTTATAATAACATTTTTATCGCTGTCCTGCCCAACATACCTTGAACCCTGATAAAAGCTGTCGGTAAGTTTTGTTTTTTTATAGTCGAGAGTAAAAATTACTTTGTCTTTTTTATTTTTGACATTAACAATTCTGAATTCCTGAGCATAACGAAGAGAGGGCGTTGCTACATGCAGCACATTACCGTCCTGAATAACTTTTGTTGCATGGAAATGTCCTGCAAATACTGCTATCGGCTGGGAACTTTTTTTAAGTATCTGAATAAGTTCATCTTTTTGCCACAATGTATGTGTTTGCAAGTCTATCGGTGGCATTATCGGGGTATGCAGGAATATTATTATAACATCATCCGGATTATTTTTAAGAGTTTTGTTGAGAAAATCCAATTGTTCCTGTTCAAAATTACTGTATGAACCGTCCAAAGCAATAAAAGTAAAACCTTTTTGGGGTTGAAAAGAATAATATCTGCCATTTTCGATAAAATTCGGATTGACTCTTTTCAAAATACCCGTAAGAGGTTCTTTCGGCCACCAGTAAGGCCAGTTGCAATCATGATTGCCTAAAGCAAAATACCATGGCTTATCCAATCTGTTAAAAAGTGTCGTAACATATAAGAAAAGTGCATCATTAGGAGAATCAACCACATCTCCGGTTATCAGAGTAAAATCAACTTTTTTATCAGCATTAATCTGTTCTATTGTGTCAAGCAGTATCCTTTCGGGGTAAGTAGGTTTAATACTTTCTCTTCCCTCAAAAAAGCTCCAGATATGCACATCACTGAAATGAGCAAAAGTAACTTCTTCATCAGCAAAAGAGATTCCACCGCATAAGAAAATCACTGAAACGATAAATACAGAAAAAAGATTTGTTATTTTCTTTACCATTTTTTCTCCTTTTTATTTATTTAAATCGTCTTCCAGATATTTTGTGTATAATAAATCACCGGAATTATAGTATTCTTTGGCTCTGTTATAATTTTCTATGATTGCTGAGCTTCTGTTAAAATATTCTTCTTCGGTGCAATTTTTCAGGATTTTATCTATATTGTCAAAATCGGATTCTTTTATCCGGATTATACCGTCCGGATTGAAAAACTTATCTATCTTTGTAGCTCCGATATAAACAGGTATTGTCATTGAGGCAAAACAATTGAGGATTTTTTCAGTAAACCAGTATGCCGAAATTTCATTTTCAACAGCTATTGAATATCTGTAATTATTTAAGGTTTTTGCAACATGCACAAACTGCCCGCCGTCAAAAGTTCCGAAAGTATCTGCAAGTCCCTCTTTTTTGCATTTTTTTGCAAGTTCTAATCTGAATTTATGCAAAGGACACATTATTTTATCGGAAGACAGTATAGAAATATTATTCGTTTTCAGTTCCTGCCAGTTGTCGGGCATGTTTCCGTTCTCATCACTGAGGAAATTCCACACTGTCGCACAAATAGAGAACAATCTCGCATTGTCAAATTTATCCAAAAATCTTTCCGTGTGAGTAAAAATCAGGTCAAAATCTTTTTCCAGTCCTTTATTTTGGTCAAAAAGATTATAATCTTCGGGGACAAGCGTTTCAGGTTCAACAAACATCCCGTACCTTTTTGCAGGGTTTCCCATTGTTTCAAGCATCATTTTATGTGTGTAAAAATGAACTTTTAAGCCGTAATTGTATCTGTCGAACAAAAACCTCGTCGATTGATATGCTGCAGGAATATTGGATATTTTATCATCTCTCAGGAAAAATGTTCTCATAGGAACGCCCTGCGCATTATAGATATTGTATTCTCTCGAATCCTGAACGGCACATCTGTTGTAATTGGGATAATATATAATTCCGTCTTTTTTATTTCTGAAATACGGCGCAGACGACATACCCTTTTTGTTTAGCGTATATTTAAGACGAAAATTACGCCGAACCTGCTTACACGGAATTAACCCCGAAATAATTTTTATTAAAAAGTTGTATAAAATGCAAAAAATCTTCAAAACATACTCCTTTTTTACAAATTATACAACAAATATATAATATTATCTCACACACATTTATTTTCCAGCAATAACTGCGGACTGCAATCTTCTGTATCCGTCCATATCTGGGTTCTGTTTTGAATATTAATATGATTTTCTTCGACTTCTTTTTTGTGAACGGCAAAATTAATATCTACAAAATTTATTTTGTCGAGTTCCTCAACAACCGTTTCCATAGTACCGCAGTTAGGACAAAATTTATCTTCGGGTCTTATGTTATTGTTGTAATCGACATAGGCAACTCTTTTTATTCCGCAGCAGGCACAGCGGACAATATACCATTTTACAACCACAAATTTTCCGCAATCGGGGCAATATGAGCCCCGTGAATTTACGCTTACTCTGCTGTGGGTACACCCTCTGAATAAATTTAAAAAATCCGTTACTGACATATTTTTTATTTAACAATAAACTTAAAAAAGTCAATCGGATTTTACCATGTTATAGGCGGAAGTTTTCGTGTTTTAAAACATAAGCCGTCGGAGAACAGTTTGTCTGAGTATATTTTTTGTCATTGTACAATAAAACCGACAGGCACAGACGTAACCTGCTGCTCTTTTTAAAAGTTTTTGTCGGCTGGACTGCTTAATTTATCTCGCAGTAACATTAAGTCTTTTAAATCTAAAGAAACGGAGAAAATATGGAACGAACAGTTAAAAATTTCCGAACAGCATTCTAAAACAGGAAATTTCAGATGATATAAGCCAAATTCAACCAATTAAAGCGATAGGTTAAAATTGTCTTTTTCATAATATACATTTTGTGTTGTAAGCACAATTATTTTCTTCCCGAAAGAGAATATTGAATCATCCGGCTTGGCATTTTGCCGCCTGAAACTAACGGCAAACAACCGTCATCTTCTAAATATAATCCTGTATTATCCTTATTTCTGAATATACGGAAACTATGCACATCAAATCCTGATGCATTAGGACCTTTATGACCGTTTATATCTAATATAAAAAGGGGCATACCACCGTAAGGAATGATTATTTGTCCGTCAGATAAAACATAGACGGTATTATATTTATTAATGTTATTCTCACTAAATCCGTTGCAACCACTACTTGTTGCATAAGATTTATACGTTGGGACACATCCGTCTGTTTTTGCATTACCTGCACATACTTTTTGTAATGAAAGATTTTTAGAAAGAGCATTAAAAAATGCAGTGCACTGACTTACACGAGCATCAGTTCCCGAACCGTAATAACATTCCGCATATCCGAAAAAGTCTTTCATTTCAGTTTCGTACATAGCTTGTTTAATCGTTGAATAAGCCTTTGCAAATTGTGTTTTTCTTTCTTGGTCCTGCATGTTATTTATAGCAGTCGGAATAGTCATAGCGGCAACAACACCGATGATTACAAGTGTTATCAGTACTTCCGCAAGAGTAAAGCCGTTTTTGTATATTTTAAATTTATGCAGACCATTTTTCATGTTCTTAGTATAACATATTTAAAAAACAGAAAATGGCGCACCACAGCTTCTATTCTATTCGAGAGCCTATGGCTATTGGGTTTCAGTGTCAATTACTTTTTGTAAATTTTTGTTGCTTATTTATATTATGGCAATGTTTTGTAATATTTGATTGTATTTTTGCCGTCATTGAAGAAATAAAAAACAGCCAACAAATTAGGAACTGACTTTCAAACCGGAGTAACCTAAGAAGCGAGTCTTGCTATTCTTTGTGAAATTTCTCCCAAAATACTTTTATTATCGGCGTCAATTGCTTTCAAATACGCTTTATTTAACAAAACTCTTGCCTTTGCTTTATTTCCGGCTTCATTCATTATATCAGCCGCAGAAATATAATTATTTATCACATTTTTACCATCATTTATATTTAAATATGATTTTGTCGATATTTTGAGGTTTTCAAGAGCTTTTGAGCTGTCTTTCAGATATTCGCTGATTTGAGAAACTTTTTTATAAGTATAACCTTTAATTTTATCATCCTGTGTCTGGTCTGCAAGCTGCGTCGCAACATCTGCATACTGATATGCGGTAGCCTTATTAAATGTTTCTCCAGCAACATTTGCAAGATTTGTAAGAGCTTTTATCTGGATAGAAACATTGTCTGTTTCACCCGCATAAGAAATCGCAGAAAACCAGTGCTGTGAAGCAGGTTCAATCAGTCCTGCGTCATCGTAAATTTTTCCCGTTTTCATATACGACTGAGCAACAATATTATTATCTTCCGTCATGTCCGCAGCAATTTTATAACCCTTTAATGCCTGTGGAAAGTGACCTTTTTTATTGTAAAAATCTGCGGTTTCGTAATATATCATCGACTGCATTTGTTTATCATCAAGCTTTTCGGCATAATTTAAAGCCGTTTTGAGAGCAACCAGTGCTTTTGTGGTATCTTTTTCATTTGCAGCCGTTTTTTTTGCGTTTATAAATAATTTTTTCATCCGTTCATCTGCCGGAACGTAAGATTTTTTTTCGTTTTGAATTATTTCTGCCGCAATTTCGGGTTTTAATTCGGTAACCTTTTGAGATTTTGCTGTTTCACTGTCTTCAAAATTAATTTTAAACTCAGGATTTATTGCATTCGGGTCTGCCTTGTAATCTATTTTTTGCAAAAACAGTGCATCAACCCAATTTTCAACGACATTTGACTTTGTTTTTAATGCGGAAGAAATATAATCATCAAGAACCTGCGACGCTGTTTTTAAATTTGTCTGGATAATTTTTTTATTCGGAATTTCTTTTTGAACCTGAGTTTCAACAAGTCCGAGATAAGTGTTTACTTCATCAGCAATCTCTTTTGGCGCTCCGACCGCACCGGTTGTGCTTCTGAAATCCGTTAAAATTTGGGAAACATTAATTGTTTGTTTATTTTCTTCGGGTTTCTTTACCGCCTGAATATTTCTGTAACCCGAAAGCTGAAAATTTGTTGCATTGGTATAAGCGGGAATTTGTCTTGTTTGACTTTGGGATGTTTCGTTTTGGGATGAAGAATTTGACGACTGTTGTTCGCCGTCCTCTTTACGTTTTACGATTTTTGGTTTAACACCCGTATATGGTCTTATATATGTCGGATACACACCGTTGTACATCGCTTCCTCACAATTATCCCTGTTAATATACTGATTATCTGACGGAATACGTTTTGTTTCAATGGTTTCAGTGAAATATCATTTATTTAATGTATTAATAAAAATTTTTGGAAAGTCACAAAAAATATATGTTATTTGTTTTAAAATTTACAAAACAAAAAACGAACCTTATTTTAAAGATTCGTTTTTGTAAACTTTATACAGATAAGCTTTATTTATTAAATTTTAAAAACATATTATAAATAAATTCTTCACCTTTAATCAATGTTTTATAATAAAGCTGTTCATCGGGCGAGTGCATGTTTTTAATTGTTGCAACCCCTATTAAATAGGGTTTAAAAGTATTTCCGTACTTATTTTTTTCATTTGCATAAATGTGTGTTTCGGCACCTGCGTGGAAAGAAGCAACTTTTACGTCAAAATTATGTTCTTTGCCTACTTCTTTTGCAATATCCGGAATTGTTGAATCGCTGTTTTTTTCAAACATTTTGGTTTTTACTGCTGCGGTTAATTTTACCGAAGCAAGACCTTCATATTTTTTATTAAACTCAGCAACTGTTTTTTGCATTTTTGAAAGCAATTCTTCTTCGGTTTTTGAATCAGAACTTCTCAAAGAATAGATAGCCGCACCTTTTTTATTAATTACATTAGTTACAGCATTTTTCATAAGGTAATCAAAATGTTCACCGTTTTTCAAATCAAGTTTACACATTTTTTGGAGAGGGAAATCAACTCCGCCGCCCAAAATTACACCCAAATTTATTGAAGTAACAACACCCTCTTCATTTTGTCTGTAAACACCCTGAGGAAGAGCAGCAACTACATCTGCAAGCAATTTTGCAGCGTTAATTCTTGTTTCGTCACCTATATCATTTCCCGAATGGCCACCCTTAACGGTTTCCACCTCAACAAGAACATTTGTATATCCCGCTCCCGCAATCATAACTTCACCGAAACTGTCGGAATCAAGTACCAAAATATATTCAGATTCAATGTCCTGCATATTAAGGTGCTTTACGCCGCTCATTCCGCTTTCTTCATCTCTTGTGAAAATAAGCTCAAGACCGCCGTGTTTTAAATTTTTATCCCCTGCAATTTTGCATGCAGCTGAAATTGCAGCAGCAACACCGGCTTTATCATCAGCACCGAGCGTTCTTTTTTTATCCGTTTCAATAATTTCATCATTTGTTAAAACAATATTAACCGGAGAATCATCACCCACAACATCCATGTGAGCGCTGAATGCAATTGGCTTCTTTGTTTCGTCGGTTGCAGGAACCCTTGCTATAACATTTGAATATGAATCTCTTTTGACTTCTACCCCGCCTGCCAGCAATGTGGAAATTATTTCCGTCGCAACATTATCCTCTCCCATTGACGGGGACGGTATTTCTGCCAAAGAGCAAAATAAATCAATTAATTTGTTTTGTTTTCTTAATTCTTTAATATCCATTTTATTTACACCTTTCAATCATTAAACAAATTATATACCTAATTAATATGTATAGCAAAACAAATTTTAACATTTCCGAAAACACACTTATAAAAAGGTTTTTAAGATTAGCCATGAGCAGTTGCCGCGAATTCCGATTTGATTTTTATTAAATTTGCGTTATTATGGATAAAAGTGTAAACGATACAATTATTATATTGCGTTAAATATAATGCAAAGGACATAAGTTAAGAGGGAAATTCATGAAAATCAAATATTTTATATTGAGTTTAGTGATATTTTTAACCTTTACAATGACTTCGGTGCCTGCTTTTGCAAATCATCAGACAGTAAGTACTGCACAAATTAAGGAATATATTGTAAAATGTGCTGTTGAAATGGGTGTTGAACCCGAAATTGTACTTGCAATAGCAAAAAAAGAATCGGGTTTCAGCCAAAGCAGAAGAAGTCCGATGGGTGCTGTCGGAGTTTTTCAGCTTATGCCCTCAACGGCAAAAAGAATGGGATATAATCCTTACAATTACAGAGATAATATAAAAGGCGGAATAGCTTATTATAAAAAAATGAGAAGCATGTTTAATTCGGATGCGCTTGCACTGGCTGCATATAACGCAGGTCCTGGGAACGTCAAAAAATACGGCGGAATGCCTCCTTTCGGAGAAACAAAAAGATTTGTATCCGCTTGTATGAATAACTATAAAGAATACAAGAAAAACTCAGACCCGACGGTTACTCAATATTTAACAACATATAAAGAAAATAAATCAAAACTTGCGGAACAGGAAAAAAGAGAAGCGCTCACCCTTTATATGACAAATCAGGCAATATAATTTCGGGGTCTGAAGGCAGAAAATGTTAAACGAAATCAAGACTCACGAACTTACAATAGACGTTGTTGTTTTCACAATAAAAGATAATAAACTTCAGGTGCTTTTGACAAAAAGGCAAAAAGAGCCTTTCAAAGGAAAGTGGGCTATTCCCGGAGGATTTATAAGATTATCCGAAAATCTCGATGAAGCTGCTTTGAGGATTTTGAAAGAAAAAACTGATGTTGAGGATATTTATCTCGAGCAATTGTATACTTTCGGTGATCCTTTGAGATATCCGAATGCCAGAGTCATCACCTGTGCATATTTTGCTCTTGTCAGAGCCGAAGATGTTGAACATGTTTTTGCGGAAGATATGACAGAAACCGTAAATTGGCATGACGTTTATAATCTTCCTGAAACAGCTTTCGACCACAAAAAAATTATTGATTATTCCCTGAAAAGAACAAGAGAAAGACTCTCATATTTTCCGATTTCATACAGACTTTTAGGTGAAAAATTTACTCTGACAGAACTGCAAAAAACGTATGAATTAATTTTGAACAAAAATCTTGATAAAAGAAATTTCAGAAAAAAAATCCTCGCAGGAAATTTTCTTCACGAAACAGACGAATTTACAAAATCAAGCTCAAAAAGACCCGCAAAATTGTATGAATTTAATCACAATGTAATCAAAAACCAAACAATTTGGTAGGGCAGCAAGCTGCCTTTTTTTCTTTACAGCAGCCTGCATTTTCCTAAAGCAATACGATTTTTCTTTTTGGGCAGCAAGCTGCCTTTTACTTCTTTGCAGAAGCATACATTTTCCAAAAAAATACGATTTTTCTTTTTGGGCAGCAAGCTGCCTTTTTTTCTTTACAGCAGCCTGTATTTTCCAAAAAAATACGGTTTCAGTTTTTTTAGTGTGATTTTTCTTTAGTTAATTAAGTTTTTTAAAACTTTCTGAGTTTTTCATTAACAATTTGAAATTAAAAAATTAACCGAAAAAATTTATTGTAAAGTCTTTTTTTGCTTTTGTAAAAGTTGATTAAAAAAATTTACTTTCCTAAACATTTTGAGATTTTCGGAAAAATTTATGGTAACTTAGATAAGGTTAGATAATTAATTGAATTTTTCAATTCAGTTTTGAATAAATTTTATAAAAAAGTCAAGGAGAATTTGGAATGCCTGAATACCTTACAAAAGAAGAAGTACGTCAGTGGAGAAGTTCACTGGAACGTATTACGTTAGAAGAATATGCCGCAAGATTAGGGAAAGTAATTCAAGGCGAAAAACATACTAACGACATGATAGACAAAGTTATGGCAAATTCACTTAATAATATGTCAGATACTTCCGAATACAGAGTACAAAGTGAAAAAATACAGACAATCGTCATAAAACCGATTGAAAGAAAAGAAACCCGCAAAGTTCAGAAAGAAGCTGCGGTTAAGAAACCCTCTCAGGAACAGGCTGTGAAACAGGAAGTTGTTAAAGAAGTTAAAGAGATTAAAGAAGTAAAAGAAATAAAAGAAGTAAAAGAAGTTAAGCCGATTGAAAAAGAACCGGAACCTGTTAAGGCAGAAGAAATAAATGTTACTTTCAAAAAGCCTCTTATTCCGAGAGAACAACTTATTTTTGATTATCTCTTAAAAAACAGAAATGTTGTTGTATATGCAAAAGAAATGGCTGCTCTTTTGGAATTGCCAAGAGATTATGTCTATAAATATATTAAAAATTTAAGACAAAAAATAAACGAAGAAGTGTTATTTAATGCCGATAACGGCGGATATGTGCTGAAAGTATAATAATGTCCTCAAAATCAGATAAAAAAGTAGCATTTCCTCACATGGGAACCGTTTCTTATGCATGGAGAGCTGCGTTAAGAAAACTCGGCGTAACTGCTTATGTTCCGCCTTATACAAACAAGAAAACTCTTTCTTTGGGAACAAAATATGCTCCCGAATCTATTTGTTTGCCTTATAAGTTGATTTTGGGCAACTTTATAGAAGCACTTGAGGGCGGAGCTGATGTTGTTTCAATGATTACATCTCCTGGGATTTGCAGATTGGGCGAATACGGTCAGTGTATTGAAAATGTCCTGAAAGATATGGGGTATGAAAACAGATATGTTGAGTTTTCTCTTTACGACGGCTTCAAAGGAATGTATGAATACCTCGGGAAAATCAACCCGAAGTCAAATCCTTTCACAAGGATTGCCGCAATTATAACTGCTGTTAAAATTGTTTTTGCCCTCGACAGGGTAGAATCTGTTTTATCATATTACAGAGCAAGAGAAATCACCCCTGGAACGGCTGAAAAGGCTTTTAACAAAGGTTTGGAATTATTTGATGCCGCTTATGACGGAAAAACCATCAAAAAGGCTGAAAAAGAAACCATAAAAATGATAAAAGAAACCCCGATTGATAAAGACAGGGATGTTTTATACGTTGATATCACGGGTGAAATTTACATTGTACTTGACCCGTTTTCCAACCAGAATATAAACAGAGAACTCGGCAAAATGGGAGTTCAGACAAGAACAAGCCTTACTGTTTCAAGCTTTTTAAAAGATGCTATTATTCCCAAAATATTCAAAAAAGGTGAAACACACCTTGAAAGAGCTTTCCGCCTTGCAAGACCGTATTTAAAACGTGATATCGGCGGGGACTCTTTAGAATCAATAAGTGACGTTGCTTATGCAAATGAAAGAGGAATTGACGGAATTATCCACGTAAGTCCCTTTACCTGCATGCCCGAAATCGTTTCACAAAATATCTTCCCAAAAATGAGAGAAAATTGTGAAATTCCGATACTTACGCTGATTATGGATGAACAAACAGGCAAAGCCGGTTATATCACAAGACTTGAAGCTTTTACCGATTTGATGAGAAGAAGAAAACGTAAAAAAGAATTAGAAGCAAAGAAATAATTTTTTACTTCGGATTTTTCTCATCATACAACAGCTGTGAGGCAAAACTGTACAAAATAAGCTGACAGCCTGCATTTTCTATCTCCTCTTGCGCAAAATTCAATAAATCTTTAATTCTTTGGGGAATATTATATCTGTTGTTGTAGAAAAAGGTTGATTCCAAGTCAAGCGCCAAAACTCTTATTCCGAGTTTTACGGAATAATCAACCCAATTTTGAATTTCGTTTTCAGAATCATTAACTTCCGGAATAATTATAAATTTATTTTTTATTGCGGCAGGATATTTTTGACATGCAACATATTTTTTTATGTTTTCCGTAACAATGTCAAAATCTGCATTTTTCAAATTTCTGTAAGTTTCTTTGTTTGCAGTATCCGTTGACAAAGTAATGTAGGCTATACCCATTTTTAGCAATTCCGCAAGCTTTTCGGAAAAGACAAGTCCGTTCGTGGAAAGTGTAATATACTTTGCTTTCTCTTTAACCGCAAAATCACAAATTTCATCAAATTCTTCCCATATTGTCGCTTCTCCGCCGCCAAAATGGAGTTCAAAACCGTATTTTAAAAGCGGTTTTATATTATTCAGGCATTCAATTACATTATAATTCAGCTGCTTCTCGGCGGAAAGTTTGTTATAACAAAAAGAGCAATCTAAATTGCAGTCATTTTTATGAGCTATCAGAATTTTATTTATGTAAGGCTGATTATTATGAGTTGAAAACCTTATGTTTTGACAATTTTCACAGCCGTATTGCAAACCGCCGTACCTTCTGTCAAATTCTATATCATTTTTTATATCAATAATTTCTTTTGCAGTGGGAATATGTCCCAAAACAACAGGAATCAGAGGCGGGGCATTTTCGGGAAGCATGTTCATACAATGTCTTATGCCGGATGGTGTAAACGAAACCGTATGCAAAAACTCCTCACAACCCAAATACTTATCTTTTATCGGATTTTCAGGTAAAAAAACATTGGAATCCGAGTTCTCATAAATTTTTCTTAAAATTGGCGATAACCTGACGGAAATATTTTTTTCCAACGCTCTTACATAAATATATTGGATTAAATCAATAACTGTTTCCGAAATAAGTCTTGAATAGCTGTCGTAAGCGGCTATGTCTAATTCAAGATTAATTTCGTCAGCATTTTTCTCCAGACATTTTGAAAAAAATTCGTCAAAATCTTCCTTTGTATCATTAATACCTACAACCAGAGTAAAAACATTTTCAAAAATTTTTTCCGACTGTTCAGAATGCAAGCTTAACTATCCTTCTTACTTTATTCTTTTTTCCGTTACGGAATCAAAAAACAGAATATCATTGCTATTTATTTTTACGGTTATTCTGCCGCCAGTTTGTTCTTCGGGAGGAAATTCCGCAAGACACTCTTTGCCGTTACAGTCAATATAAAAAATCTTTTTGCTTCCGAGCATTTCTGTTATTCTGACATTTGCGCCAAATTCAAAATCGGGATTTTGAGAGTTCATTTTTTCCGAACGAATTCCGATAATAACATCTTTTCTGTCACCGATTTTATTTTTTTGCTCTTCGGAAAGATTTAATTTTGAACCGTTAACAGTTACTGTGCCATCTTCTATATCCGATTTTATAAAATTCATGGGAGGAGAGCCCAAAAAACCTCCTACAAAAACGTTTTCGGGATAATTATAAATATTTTCGGGGGTATCAACCTGCTGAATTACGCCTTTATCAATCACTGCAATTCTGTCACCGAGAGTTAAAGCTTCAGTTTGGTCGTGAGTAACATAAATAAATGTTGTCTGAAGCTCTTCATGTAATTTTTTAAGCTCAGCACGTGTTTTTGCTCTCAGTTTTGCATCAAGATTTGAAAGAGGCTCATCCATAAGAAAAACCTTAGGCTCTCTGACAATAGCTCTTCCGAGAGCAACTCTTTGTCTTTGACCTCCCGAAAGCTGTTTTGGTTTTCTGTCCAAAAGCTCTGTTAAATCCAAAAATTTTGCCGCTTCTTTTACTTTTTTATCAATTTCAGGTTTTTTACACCCTCTCATTTTGAGCGGGAAAGCCATATTTTCATAAACACTCATGTGAGGATAGAGGGCATAACTCTGGAAAACAAACGAAATATCTCTGTCCTTGGGATGAACGTTATTAACATTTTTATCACCAATGTATATATCACCGGACGAAATATCCTCAAGTCCCGCAATCATTCGGAGCATAGTTGACTTTCCGCAGCCCGATGAACCGACAAGCACCAAAAATTCTTTATCTTTTATATCCAGACTGACATTATCAATAACTTTTTTTTGGTTATCGTATATTTTGGTTACATTTTTAATAAGAACATTTGCCATAAAATTAATTAAACCTTACGGATTTTTCAACGCTTTTATCAGTCGGAATAATTACCGAAAATCCAGAAACTTCTGTTTCTACAGTAACAGAACCGTTCAGAGAGCTGATAAGATTTCCCGCAACACAAATACACAAACTTTTCAGCAAAGTTGTTCTGTGCTTTTTATCAGGCTGATAATAAGGATTGTATGTTGTGGGAATTTCGCTTTCTTTCATTTTTGTTCCCGCATCCAATACTTTTATATTAATCTTGTTTTCATTTTTTTCCGCAAATTCTTTATCAGATAACACCACCCGAACTGTACCAAAATTGCAGGATAAAAAGGCTGCTTCAATCAAATATTCTATTATTTGTTTCAGTATATTTTCTTCTCCGTACAGGACTTTTTGAGATAAATCATCAGTACTGATAACAAAATCGAGTCCTTTTTCTTTTGCCTTTTGCGAATATTCCGAATAAATCTGATTAAGAAGATTTGTTATATCAAAATTTTTGTAAGAAAAATTCATCAACTGCGCTTCTGCTTTTGAAAGTTCAACAATTTTGTCTATGAGTTTAAACAAATCATGTGAATCTCTGTAAATAACTTCAAGATACTTTCTCTGACGTTCATCCGTCTGCCCGCCCATTCCCTCAAGAATTGCCTGAGAATATCCCATAATTGAGTGCATGGGTGACTTTAAAACATTAGACATTTGAGATAAAAATCTGTTCTTGTTTTTTCCGAAATTATCCGTATCTTTCCGGTATTTAAGAAGATTATCCATTAAAAGATAGTCCTGTGTAACATCAACAAATGTCATGACAAAAAGATGATTTACCTCTTTTGTCGTGATTTCCACATACTTTTCTTTTTCACCGTAAGTTTTGAACGCCTTTTCTATCTGATGATTACTTCCGTCAATCATAGAAGGTAAATCGCTTTTTATCAAATCAGTTATTTTAAGGTTTTCAAGATTTTCAGTTCCAAAAAATTTTTTTATAGCCTTGTTCGCAAACAAAATTGTACCCGAGGGATTGATTGTCACCATCGGTACGGGAATATCTTCTGCCTGCGGTTTTATATTAGTATTTTTTCCGAATAAACCCATTTTTCCGTATCTCTAAACATTACAGAAAAATTCTATCACATTAATTTTTTTTCGTCACTAACTTTATAAATTATTTTTATTAATCTTGATAATAATAAAATTTCTCAATAAGTTTTTTACAGATAAAGTTAATGAAGATATTTCATATTATCATTTTTAATAATGTAATTTGCACAACCCCAACCATAACTATTTTTTGAACAATCACGATAATCAAGCGGATATACACCATCAATGGTTATATTATATATAAACACATCTTTTCCGAGAGTGTTATTAACACTTCCGCAAGCGTAAAACCATATTTCATTTTTGATACCAATCTTTCCATATAATTATTGTAACATGATTATATAATTATTGTAACTTGATTAATTTCTAAAAAAGCTTAGTTCGGCTTCTATCTTATTTTATCAAGAGCCATAGCTGTTGAATTTTTGTGTCAATAACATATATTTACAAATTTAAATTAAAACTTAAATTTTTCGGTCTGTCACTCCGTATATTTGTCAAAAACAGAAAAATCGGGGTTTTCAAGTTCTTCTTTGGTGATTGTTTGACCTGTTTTTTCTTCAAATAATTTTAAAAACTTATTTCTGCAATCCGCCGATTTGTTTATATCTAAATCTGCTTCACAGACCTCTATTATTTTATAATCATTTTTAGAAGCATTTTTATCATATCTGTATAATAAATATAAAATTGAAGAATGATTAATAGCAAAGGTTCTTTTTATATAATAATATTTTTTTTGTTTTTTTCCGTGAAAAATGAACATTTTTTCTATCATATAAGCTATTCTTTTAATTTCCTTCGATTGATTTTTGTCATAAAGCGTTTCTTTCTCAAAATCGGGAATACTAAGAGCTGTAAAAAATTGCAGAAAGGCAAATACGGATAAAATTATTTTTAATTTTTTGTTATCGGACATTTTTAACAGATATCCGAATGCTGAGAGAATACAATAGATAAAAATAACAATCAGCATTAATCTGAGACCCTGATGTTCAAAAGAAAAATCCGAGTACTCATTACCAATCATTATTACAATAAAAAAAGTAAAAACAGA